>Ga0256404_1000040_pt1 | contig 262363 bp, 202 predicted proteins | sample RumenRJG_01DNA_FD_185990 | JGI IMG/M metagenome (GOLD analysis project Ga0256404, IMG submission 185990) | Bovine rumen microbial communities from Lethbridge, Alberta, Canada - RJG_01 | ecosystem: Host-associated > Mammals > Digestive system > Stomach > Rumen | place: Canada: Alberta...
GCTGAAAGAAGAACTGCCAAAGCAAAAAGCAGCTTTACAGCAGAAATATCAGCAAACCTTAGAAGCAGAACGAGTCCAACAAAGCCAACAACTCACGGAGAAAGACAAGAAAATTGAAGAACTTCAGACTCTGTTAAAGAGTGAGGTGCTCCGTCATCAGCAGGACAATCAGGAGAAAGACAGAATAATCAATCAGCAAAAACGCATTATCACTGATTATCGCGAACGGCTTGGTCATTATCTGTCAACTCTTTCTGAACTTCTACGTGGTGCTGTTAAGGCTGTTATTGATTATGTCCAGTCCGGCTATCGCAATTTCACCTATCGTCAAGAGGGCGACATCAAACGCTATATGAATGGCCAGCCCGATAAGGAGGAAGCCGCAGGTACTGTGTACAATGCCTCACTCCCCTTTCTGAAAGCGGATGAATGTGAGCGTGTGAAGGGACAACTCTCTGATATTGCCCAGGATATGAAGGAAGAACAACAGCAAAGTCGAAGCCGGGGCCTTCATTTGTAAAACTACATATCAACACAATCCAGCCGATAATTATTGTCGTCTGGATTGTTGTTGATGTGAGGGCGTACCGCTTTGTTATACGAAATAATAAGCAGAGAAGATTCCCAGGAGATTGCATTAGTTTCCAGATCAGGGGACGGTTCTGATCCGTCCAGAACTTAGAAAAGAAACAACGAAACAAAATCATAAAAGGGTTATGCGATCAGGGAGCTGGATTCAGACAACTGGCCCGAATAACGGGCATCAGTTACGGGATTATTCAAAGAGTAGCAATAGATCAGAGAACCGTCCCCTGATCTAGTTAGTAACAACAAATCTTCTCTGGCCCGCTAAAGCCACGCAAACATGTTGAAACTGCCAATGCCCACGCCCCGAAGGGTGTGAGCTGGCAGCTGTCTTTCCGTTTGCGTCCTTTTGAATTAGCGGTTCGAGAAGATTGCAAAGAAAGCTGCTGCTTCTTCAATTCGTGCTGCAAAAGTACAAATTATATTTGAGATTACGATGTATCTTGAAAGATTTTCTCCATTTTTGATAAAATTTGATTGCGTTTTCACAATAGCACAATGATAATACTAGCCTACAATCTGAACCTTTCTATCCAGTTGACGGCGAAATCTACGAGTTCGCGCTGGCGCATCAGACGGAGCGTGGCATTGCCTAGCGTTACCTTTCTGACGGTGTGCGTCTGCTCAAAAGCCTCGCCGATTTGCACGAAATCGTGGCCATCTACATAGAGCGTCTCATAGGCTTTCCACACTCGTTTGCCAGACTCGTAGACGGCGCTATGCTCCAAGGAATTGTGCTTGCCGGGGTAGTTGGCGCGGGCGTCAGCTAAGTGGAGCGAGGTGTTCTTGTCATAGCCCACGCCAATGAGCAGTACGTAAGCATCGAGATTGTAAAGGCGACCTATTGGAGAACCGTCGCCAAAGATATTCTGTAGGTCATGGCTCTTCGTCAGCCGCCGGGCGTGCCTGCCGTTGGCAGCGACGGAGCGGGCGGGATGGTCGCTGCGGAGCGTCCCTGGCCACTGCCGGAACATCTCAGCCACGGTTCCCATCGTCTGCGTCGGGGTCAGCCGCTTGTCGTAGGCTGGCCAGTGGTCGCGGAGTCTCTGCCAGTCGGCTTCACTTATTTCGCTGTGTACCCCAACGTCGGGGTCGAGATTCTTCCACGATTGCGTGGGCATCACGATGGTCCCCTCACGGGTAACCGTTTCCAACAAGGCTTCGATGACTGTCTGCGCGCCGCCGCAGACGTAGCCGAGGCTACTCAGTGAGGTGTGCGTCATCACCGTCATTCCCTGCCGTATCCCGAGTTCACGGAATGCAGCGAGAATGTCTTCTTTTAAGATAAGCGGTTTCATAATTCAAGGATTAACGTTTCACGGGGTTGCAGTTGGATATCTTTGCTGATGTCAACGGTACAGCCACAGACGATGTCGGTGGCTTGGCGATGCTGGCCGATGACTTCGCGATAGCGGCTGACGGGCATGGTGGTGACGTGGTTGGTGCCATTGAGGATGGTCAGTACGGTCTTTCCCGTGTACTGCCGCGCGATGACATAGATGCCGCGATGAGGGATGAACTGCGTCATACTGCCTTTGGCGATAACCTCATTGCCCTGTCGCCAATGCAGCAGACGGCTCAGCCAGCGGAACATGCTGTTTTCTGCAGCAGTGCGCCCTTCAGTGGTGAAAGCATTGCGACTGTCGTCCCAGAATCCGCCGGGGAAGTCCTGGCGCACGTTGCCGTCGCTCTTTTCTTTGGTTCCGTTTAGTAGAATTTCTACGCCATAATATAATTGTGGAATGCGCGGTATGGTCAGAAGCAAAGCCAGTGCCTGTCGCAGTGCTAATGTGTCACAGCCGTCAGCGAGAAAGCGGTCGGTGTCGTGATTCTCGATGAAGGCCATCACGCTGCGGGGATTGGGATACAGGTAGTCATAGACCAGTGAGTTATAGATGCGGTTGAGGCCACGGCCATAGTCATTAGTGTCCTCACCGGCAGCCTGCACCATGCGGTCGTAGAAGGCGAAGTCCATCACAGTCGGCAGATGGGGATTCACCTTCGTCAGCCGGTTGTCCTTTTGCCACGAGGCGGTGTAGGCAGGCTCTGTCACCCAGGTCTCGCCCACCACGTTGTAGTTGGGGTATTCCTCGTTGATAGCCTGCATCCACCTGGACATGGCATCCTCGAAAGCGTAAGGGTAAGTATCCATGCGGATGCCGTCGATGCCGATTGTCTCAATCCACCAGATGGAGTTCTGAATCAAATAGCGCAGCACGTGTGGATTGTGCTGGTTAAGGTCGGGCATCGTCGGCACAAACCAACTCTTCGTTGTTTCGTGCAGGTCTATCTCAGAGGCATAAAGGTCGCGTACGGGTGTTAACTGGTAGCTGGTCTGCTGATATTTTGCATTGGGTGTTGGTTCGCCCTTGGCATCCTCCAGCCATTCTGGGCAGTTGAACCAGTCGCGGCTGGGTATGTCAGCCACCCAGGGATGCTCAAAGCCACAATGGTTGAAAATCATGTCCATCACCATTTTCAGCCCATGCTCGTGTGCTTCGTCGCAGAGTCGGCGGTAGTCATCATTGCTGCCGAAGCGAGGGTCTATCTGATAATAATTCGTGGGGGCATAGCCATGATAGGTACTATAGCCGTCACGGTCGGGAGAGTTGTTCTCCAAGACAGGCGTGAACCACAGGGCTGTCACGCCCAGCTCATTGAAATAATCGAGGTGTTGGCGGATGCCCTCGAGGTCGCCGCCATGCCGGAGATTGGGGTTGGAACGGTCGCACTGGTAGCGGTTCATCGTGATGAGTTGGTCGTTCTCCACCGTGCCGGAGGCAAAGCGGTCGGGCACCAGTTGGTAGAGCACATCGGAGCAGGTGAAACCGATGCGCTCCTCACCGCGCTTCTCACGCTGTTTCAACTGGTATCGAATCCGTTTCCCGTTAACTCTCAGCATCATCTCGCCAGCCTGTGCATCGGCGATGTTCAGATAGACCAGCAGATAGTTGGGACTGTCGAGACGGACTATCGAATCGACTCTGACGCCAGGATAGTCTGTTCTGACTGTAGCATCACCTACATCTTTCCCATAGAGCATCAGTTGCAGCGTAGGGTTCTTCAGACCTACATACCAGTCTGTCGGCTCTATGCGTATCGGGGCTGATGCAATGACATTGGATGATACGCCCGCCAACAGACATAAAATGAGGACAGGCTTGCTCTTTTCAGATTTAGACAACACGCGTCTAAGTTCTTTTGCCATGAACCAGATAACCATAGCGACTACGGTAGCGGTCACAACCAAAGCTGACGTATAGGCAAAAGACTGAACAGAAACATCAGGTCGGGAAAGCAGTTCATAACATAGCCAAGGGAACCACAGCAGCGCCCACAACAGTCCAATAACAACATCTCTTGTCTTCTTCCGTTCTACAGAAACAAACAATCCGCTCATAAAGGATAAAATAACAAGAGCCATAGTTCCATAAGCAAAAGGCTTGGGCATATGGCAGTTGTCAACATACACCAACCACACGACGGCTGAGGCAGTCATAGCTGCGCAAAGTTTCTTAACAATGGCTATGCAACTTACATGCGAAGGGCCTGAACTACTGGATTGTGTACAATCGTCTAACTTTCTTTCTTGGATATTTTTCTCCATACCTTTATTATTTTAGTGAAACATTTCGTATCTTTGCACCAGAGGAATAAAAGTGCGGTGCAAAGGTACGAGGTTTCCTTCAGCCGTGCAATACTGATTTTTAACTATTTATGGATGTACTAAGACGAGAACTACAGGAGATTTTCCACCGTCAGCCGTTCGACACGACGCGGCTTTCCGGGCAGGATGTGGAAAAGTGCCGCTACATCATCAAGGCCTTTACAGATGTCAGTCAAGGCTGTGCTATACTGACTGATATAGCCGTGGGCAACAGCTATTCCTCTATTGGCAGGTTGGCCAATAAACTGGGGCTACATCAAAACACCGCATTGGAAGAGCTGACCGACGTCGATGAGGACTTTATCTATGAGCGCATCCATCCGGAAGATCTGGTGGACAAGCGCATGCTCGAAGTGAAATTCTTCGAACAGGTAGAACATCTACCCTCAGAGGAGCGTCTCAAATACCATGCCACTTGTCGTATCAGGATGCGCGATGATGTTGGGAACTACGTCTACGTTTCGAATCTGACGCGCATACAATCCAACTCGACTGACGGATATATGCGACTGGTAGTCTGCACCTACGAGCTTTCGCCTGAGCAGGAACCCATTCACGGCATCAATCCCCACATTATCAACATGGAGACCGGCCAGTCTGTTACCCCTTTCCTCTATGAAGAACGCTTCGACATTCTGACCCGCAGGGAAAAGGAAATCTTAGGTCTCATCCGCCAGGGAATGTTGAGCAAGGAGATTGCAAGCACCCTGCACATCAGCATCTTCACTGTGAACAAGCATCGGCAGAATATCCTCGAAAAACTCTCTGTGGATAATTCAATGGAGGCCGTTCAGACAGCATTAGCAATGAAACTGATATAGTTTTGCAAAGATATATTAAAGTTGAGAAGACTCTTGGGTGAGCATCTTATATTGCTTTTAATGAGAATGCCATATCGAAACTAATCCTCTGTCCGCTGTCAACTAGCAAAGTGGAAACTACCAAATGTGTCTGGACTATGGAAGAAAGGCGTTGGAATACATCTTACGAATAGGGAGAAGGAGTTCCATTTGTGGTGCATATATGCAAATAGCCACAACATTTGCCTTTTTGCAACAGACGGATAGTGCTGCCTTCTATACTGACAAGGCAATACCTTATCTGAAAGATTACAAGAATGTCGTTGGCGAAAACATTCATCCTGACTTTTTTTCAAACATAGGCTACAATTATATGGTAGTCGGGAGGTATGAAGAGGCAAAACAATATTTGGAGCAGTCGCTGATGGTGAAGGTAACGGCTGTCGCTTGCAACTATCTGGCATGGATATATAAAAAGGAGGGGGATGAGGAACAATCTCATCTGTGGTATTTGAAAGCACATGAGATAAAGGATAACTGGCCTAAAGATAAAATTCTGTTTTCTTTACTGCAATATGACATTGCGCATAAGAATATGGAGGGTGCACAAGAGAAACTGAAAAGAATGATGACAATCTCGGACAGCCTCCATAAAGTGCAAATGGACCGTACAATACTTGAGTATCAACATCGGTTTGATGAACAAGCCGCACAGGAGGCTCACCAACGGAAAATGATATGGGTAGGAATCGCTTTGGGCGTTCTGCTGTTTGTCATCGTGCTCTTGGCTCTTTATATCCGCTATCGAAGGGCGAAAGAGCAGGTTGCACTCACCGAGAAGCAGATGCTTATCAACAACTATGTCAATGAGATAGCCCAGTTGAAGAGCCAACAGAACGACACCGACGTCGCGGAACAGATAGAGGAACTGAACGGCAAGATTCGTGAACTGGTGGAACAGAATTCGCCGCGCCTTGTCAGGGGCAAGATGCTATACGATGACATCAAGAAGGACGGCACCACTTCGGGTTGGTCGAACGACGACTACAAATGCTTCATCGACTACTACAAGGCCATCGACTTCCCCGCTTTCTGCCGCATCCAGAAGAAATACGCTCCCAATACCCCCCACAACACCTTCTTCCTCATTCTCTACGAGATGGGCTTGGAAGACAAGGACGTCCGCCGCATCATGGGCATCACCCAAGAGGCCATCCGCTCCACAAGGCACAGAATTCAGCAGAATGGGAAGAAGTGATGTGTCAAGAACACAGAAAGAAGAAGTTGAATTCCCGCAGCACCTGAAGGTCAATACTGTTATTGCTGAATTTCTGTTCCATCGGCTTTTTACTTTGGGTGCAAAGGTATGCATTTCTGTTTAAAAAGGGCAGCGGACATTGCATGAAATCCTATAAGATAAAGATTCATTTCATTGTATTTCACAAGCCAACTTTTTCGTCGTGAATTTCACCTGAATTTCACAAAGAAAAGAAAAAAGAGTTACGAATTTGTCGTAACTCTCTGATTTTCAGCGTGGACCAGCCAGGGCTTGAACCTGGGACCTCCAGATTATGAGTCTGTTGCTCTAACCAACTGAGCTACAAGTCCAACTTATGCGGACCGAAGAGGCCGATAAGATTTGTGGTGCAAAGATACAAGTTTCCAGTCGAATAGCCAAATATTTTTTGTGAAAAGTAGATAATAAGTCTTCACTATATTGGCTGTTAGGGCTAATTTGACTATCTTTGCAAGCAATAAACACAGAGTAGCAGAAATTGATGAAAAGCGAACAGATACCACACACTGACCCACATGTGGGGCTCAGCGACGAGCAGGTGAAAGCCAGCCGACAGCAACATGGCGACAACGTGCTCACTCCGCCCAAGAAGACTTCCCTTTGGAAGCTCTATCTCGACAAATACCGTGATCCTATCATCCAGATTCTTCTTGTAGCCGCACTGGTATCTTTGGTGCTGGCCTTTGTGGAACATGACTTCGTGGAGACGCTGGGCATTTTCATCGCTATCTTCATTGCCACGACGGTAGGCTTCTATTTTGAATGTGACGCCGCGCGCAAGTTCCGCGTGCTCACCGCCATCAACGAGGACCAGCCCGTGAAGGTGCGACGCAACGGCAAGGTGATGGAGGTGCCCCGCCGCGACGTTGTTGTTGGCGACATCATCCTTGTGGAGACGGGCGACGAAGTTCCCGCCGACGCTGTCCTCGTGGAGGCTGTTAACCTGCAAATCGACGAATCGAGCCTGACCGGCGAGCCGCTGACCTCCAAGTCGGTGACGGACGCGCAAGGCCAGCTGGCATCGGAAGCAACCATTCAACATTCAACACTCAACATTCAACATTCAGCGGACGCATCAACTCAACATTCAACACTCAACACTCAACACTCAGCGGACGCATCAACTCAACATTCAACACTCAACACTCAACATTCCTCCGAGGCTTACCCCAAGAACGTGATCCTTCGCTCCACGATGGTGATGAACGGTCGCGGCACGGCAATTGTCACGCGCGTCGGCGACAGCACTGAGATCGGAAAGGTAGCCACAGAGGCCACGGAAGCCACCCAGACCAAGACACCGCTGAACCTTCAACTCGACAAACTGGCCAAGCTTATTTCCAAGGTAGGCACCGGCGTCTCCATCGCCGCCTTTGTCATCTTCCTTGGTCACGACATTCTCACCAACAGTCTTTGGCACACCACCGACTATCTCTCCATGCTGCAAGTGGTGCTGAACTACTTCATGATGGCCGTCACGCTGATTGTCATGGCCGTACCCGAAGGTTTGCCGATGGCCGTGACGCTGGCGCTGGCACTGAACATGCGCCGGATGCTGAAGTTCAACAATCTCGTGCGCAAGCTGCACGCCTCGGAGACGATGGGCGCCGTCACCGTGATCTGTACCGACAAGACGGGCACACTGACCCAAAACCGTATGACCGTCCACGACATCCAGCTTGTTGAAGGCAACCGCCTCGTCAAAGCAGAGGAAGCCACCACTGCGACAAAAGCCAGATTTGCCGAAGCTGTCGCTGCGAACACCACGGCCGAACTCGACGAGAACAACGCCCCCATCGGCAACCCCACCGAAGGAGCCCTGCTCATGTGGCTGCAACAGCAGGGTGAGGACTATCAGCAACAGAGAGTATCACAGCCCGTTGACAGTCAGATTCCCTTCTCCACAGAAAAGAAATACATGGCCACCACGGTCGTCTGCGGCGACAAAAAGCGGACATATATAAAAGGAGCACCAGAGATCATCGCCTCGCTGTGCGGTCTCGTTGAGCCTCAGCAGATCCATCTGCGCGAAGTGCTGTTGGGCTATCAGCGTCAGGCCATGCGCACCCTGGCCTTTGCTTGGCGCGACGGCGACTTCAGCGAAGAGGGCGGATACACGTTCCAGGGCATCGCTGCCATCAGCGATCCTGTCCGTGAAGACGTACCCTCGGCCGTATCCACTTGCCGTGGCGCCGGCATCAAGATTAAGGTTGTCACCGGCGACACCTCGGCCACAGCCGTAGAGATAGCCCGGCAGATCGGCATCTGGCCCAAGGAAGACACTACAAAGGCCGAAGAGCTTCGCTGGCACATCACCGGCAGCGACTTTGCCGCACTGAGCGACGAGGAGGCCTACGACCGCGTGGAGGACATCCGCGTGATGTCGCGTGCCCGTCCTACCGACAAGCAACGCCTCGTGCAACTCCTTCAGAAGCACGGCGAAGTGGTTGCCGTCACCGGCGACGGCACCAACGACGCGCCGGCTCTCAACCACGCTCACGTGGGACTCTCACTCGGTTCGGGTACATCAGTAGCCAAGCAGGCTTCCGACATCACCCTACTCGACGACAGCTTCCACTCCATCGCCAACGCCGTGATGTGGGGCCGCTCACTCTACAAAAACATTCAGCGGTTCCTCTTCTTCCAGCTTGTCGTCAACGTCAGCGCCCTGCTGCTCGTTCTCGGCGGCAGCATCATCGGCACAGAGATGCCGCTCACGGTGACACAGATTCTCTGGGTCAACCTGATCATGGACACCTTTGCCGCCATGGCTCTGGCTTCGTTGCCACCCTCGCGGGAAGTGATGAAGGACAAGCCACGCAAGCCCTCCGACTTCATCATCTCGAAATCGATGGGACGCGGCATCCTCGGCTGCGGCTTCGTGTTCTTCGCGATCATGTTTGTCTTCCTCATCTGGTGCGAGCGCCATGGTGCTGGCAGCATCATCGACGTACACGAGTTGACGCTGTTCTTCACCACCTTTGTCATGCTCCAGTTCTGGAATCTCTTCAACGCAAAGTGCTTAGGCTCCACACACAGTGCCTTCCACAACCTGCGTCACGACGGCGGCTTGCTGCTCGTGTTGCTGTTGATCTTTGTTGGACAATGGCTCATCGTCACCTTCGGCGGCCGCATGTTCCGCACACAACCGCTGAGCGCTGAGGAATGGCTCATCATCACGGCCGCCACATCTGTGGTACTTGTTGCCGGTGAGCTATGGCGGGCCATCAAACGAATTAGGGAGGCCAAGGCATGAAAACCATCTATTTAGACAGAGACAATACCGCGGACTTGGAGCCGTCCGTGGCCACCATTGGCTTCTTCGACGGCGTGCACCGCGGTCACCGCTTCCTCATAGGTCAGGTCACCGACGAAGCCCGTCGCCGTGGCCTGCGGTCGATGGTCATCACCTTCGACCAGCATCCCCGTCAGGTATTGCAACAGCACTATCAGCCTCAGCTGCTGTCCACCCTCGAAAACAAGCTCGTGCTGCTCTCGCGCACGGGTGTCGACTATGTCGTGGTCGTGCATTTCGACCTTGCGCTGGCCTCGCTGAGTGCCCAGCAGTTCATGGAACTGATTCTCCATCAGCAGCTTCGTGTCAAGCAATTGGTCATCGGCTACGACAACCGCTTTGGCCACGACCGCACCGAGGGCTTCAGCGATTATGTGCGCTACGGCCGCGAGATGGGCATCGACGTGGTACAGAGCGAGCCTTATCTGCTCCACGACGTGAAGGTCAGCTCGTCGGTAGTGCGCTCGTTTATCCAGGAAGGTGAGATAGAGATGGCCAACGAGTGTCTGGGCTATCCCTACACGATAGAGGGTAAAGTCGTGGACGGCGTGAAGGAGGGACGCCGCCTGGGCTTCCCCACAGCCAACCTCGTCCCTTCCAGCCTCACTCAGCTTTTGCCTGCCGCCGGCGTCTACGGCGTGAAGGTACGCACAGAGGGCAGCATGACTCTACGGCCCGCCATGACCAACATCGGCATGCGGCCTACCTTTGGCGGGCATCATCAGACCGTGGAAACCAACATCTTCGACTTCGAGGACAACATCTACGGCCAACGGCTGCTCCTCTCTTTCTACAGCCGCATACGCGACGAACGGAAGTTCGACAACGTCGAGCAGCTCATCCAGCAGTTGCGTCAGGACAGAAAAGACATTGAAGAGCGGTTCCGGCAGCATGGCACTATCGTGCCCGCACCGCGCGATTGAAGTCAGGCGCACCCGACAGCCACCCACACAAAACGCATTTAGATCAAACATTCAACCATGAGAAAAAGTTCATTGCACGACATTGCCAACATCGTCTTATACGTCATTCTGTTTCTACTCATCCAGTTGGCCGTCACCTTTGCCGTGGCAATCATCGCCATGTGGATCGGCGGCACACCTTGGTCATCCATCAGCCAACATCTCCAGACCGGCTCATTGGACCTAAACGGCAAGGAACTGGTCGCTGCCACAGCCATCAGCAGCGTGCTCACCTTTTGTCTTTTCCTCGTCTGCCACTGGGCTTCTGTCAAGCGCGACTGGCTGGCCACACGTCCTTGGACAGCTCTGATATGGGTGGTGATCCTTGCTCTGGGCACCATACTGCCCTCGGAATGGCTCGTGGAGCGCATGGAGATCACACTGCCCGAAAACACCGAGAAGCTTTTCGAAAGCATCATGGGTGAGCCCTTGGGCTATTTTGCCATTGGCATTCTGGCTCCGTTGGTGGAGGAACTCGTCTTCCGCGGTGCCATTCTCCGCACCCTGCTGAAACTCTTCGACCGCAAATGGCATTGGGTGGCCATCGTCATCTCGGCACTCATCTTCGGTGCCGTGCACATGAATGTTCCGCAGTTTGTCCATGCTGCGCTCATTGGCTTGCTCTTAGGCTGGATGTACTATCGCACCGACTCCATCGTTCCGGGTGTGGCTTTCCACTGGGTCAACAACACGGTAGCCTTTGTCATGTTCCACATGATGCCGCAGATGAACGACGGCAAGCTCATCGATCTCTTCCACGGCAACCACACTTCGATGATGCTCAGCCTGCTCTTCTCGCTCTGCATCTTCCTTCCCGCCCTGTTCCAGCTCACGAGCAGACTAAAGAGAGCCAAATAAGAGAGCCCAAGCCCTTCCCTAGCCCGAGCCCTTCCCTACCCCTCCCCGAGGGGAGGGAATGGCTATACCGACAAGCCAAGTTCATACTTTTAAAAGGTAAGACTTGGTGATGCCCATAATAATTAGTAACTTTGAGGCCAAAATCATATAATCATATAATTTATGTCTTCACTAAAGAAATTCATTACTAAAGCTGTTTCTCTGCTACCCCCCCCCCATTGAGAAGGAGTTGCCTTTTCTGGTCTTGTTCTTCCTGCTAATCGCATTATCTCCTATCAAGCTCCTTATTGCAGGGTTGCTAAACCCATTGCATATGGAGACATCCGTTTTCATTCATTTGTGCCGTGCCTTAGCTATCAGCTATCTCTTTACTTGTATTGTCTATTACTCTCACAAGTCATGGGTCAAAGGTATGTTCTATGCTATAGGCTGCACGCTATTTGGAGTAAATGTATTTCTGTGGCTGGTATTCCACAAGATCATTTCTCCTCAAATCATCACGCTTATTGGAGAGACTAATACTACCGAAGCTTCTGAATTTCTGTCCACGTTTCTTTTGAATGGTAAAGGCTTGCTTTCTTTGTTCATCTTAGCTTTGACCATTGGCATAATCATTTTGGCAGAGAAGAAAAGAAGCCTATTGCAAATTAAAAAGGCTGTTAGCAAAAGAGTCATAAATACCATTGTCATAATAGCTTCCGCTTTTGGCTTCTGTCACTTCAATATATATTATCAAATCTTTAGCAGTAAAGCCGTTGATGACAATTTCTTTGGAGACATGTTTCCATACGACGCACTTACTGCAACCATCTATTCTCTACATGCCATCAGCATAACAAGCCATCAAATGGACTATGCGATTAAAATAGCAGAAGCTGAAAAAGCAGGTACCATCACTGAGAAAGACTCTCTCCACATCATCATGGTCGTCGGCGAATCTTATATCAAGAAGCATTCTCAAGTCTATGGTTACGACCTCCCAACGACCCCACATCTTGAGCAGGAAAAGGAGAGAGGAAATCTTTTCGTCTTCAACAATGTCGTTTCACCGTTCAATAGTACTTCTCCCACACTAAAGAATTTATTCTGCTGCAATTCAATTGCAGACGGTGAGAAATGGTATAAGTCACCATTCTTTCCTACTTGCTTTAAAAGATCTGGGTACACAATCAACTATTGGGATAACCAAAGAGTAACGAAATCACAAGGTACATGGGACTTCTCTATGAACTCTTTCCTATTTGACAAGAGACTCTGCAAGATATCGTATAGTGAAGCTGCACCGGAAGGTTTCCCGTACGACGACCAACTAATTACCGACTTCGAGAATGGCAAAAAGAAAAAGGATGGTAAATATGTATTTGATATTTTCCATCTTTGGGGCCAGCACGTCGATGCATCAGAACGTTACCCGCACGACAAGTTCACCCGTTTCTCTGCCAAGGACATCCGCAACAACGCTCCTTACATGACCGAGGGCAAGAAGCAGGACATCGCCAACTACGACAATGCCACGTACTATAATGACTATGTCGTCAACCATATCATCAACCTCTACCGCGACAAGAACGCGGTGTTGGTCTATTTCTCTGATCATGGTGAGGAAGTGTACGACTACCGCGACTCCAAGGGACGCGTAGAAGCTGCGCCCGGACAGGAGAAGAACTGGCTGAAGTATCAGTTCGAAGTGCCGTTTGTGGTTTGGTGCTCTGACAAGTACAAGGCATTACATCCCGATGTGATCCACCGCATCAAGGCCTCGCTCAACCGACCGTTCATGACCGACAACACCTGCCATCTGCTCTTCGATTTGGCTGGCCTAAAGACCATCTACTACCGACCGGAGCGTGACCTCATCAGCACGAAGTTCAAGCCATCCAAGCGCATCGTCAACAATAATACCGACTTCGACGCGGTGATGAGGAAGAGCCCTACCCTAACCCAAGCCCTTCCCTAACCCTCCCCAAAGGGAGGGAATAGCAATACCGAAGCCCTTCCCTAACCCTCCCCTAAGGGAGGGAATGGCAATACCGAAGCCCTTCCCTAGCCCTCCCCTAAGGGAGGGAATGGCAAAACCAAAGCCCTTCCTTAGCCCTCCCCTAAGGGAGGGAATGGCAAAACCAAAGCCCTTCCCTAGCCCTCCCCTAAGGGAGGGAATGGCAAAACCATCAACGTGTCAGTGCCCCAACGGGGCACACGCATAGGTAACCCCGTACAAGCGAGGAACGAGCGTAGTGCGGGGCTTTTTCATCCGTGCTCCCCTCAACACTGAGGTGCCCCGAGGGGGCACACGAGCATTCTATGCGCGAAAACACACAGAGCTATTTATCCACGGATTCAGCGACGGAGTCATATTTGCAAAGATAATCGCAACGCGAGACGCGTTGCCTCCTATTTGCTATATCAAAACTTATAGCCCAAAGAACAATGGCTATCTTTTTGTTAACGCTCCGCTATGCGGAATAAAGAATATAACCGAATATAAAGAATATATATTCTCGATATTCGGGTATATTCTTGATACCATCGAAGATGGTGCGTTAAAAGAAAAACGGTAACCATAGACACGTTTCAAGCCAGCTTGTGGCTATCTTTTTGTTAACGCTCCGCTACGCGGAATAAAGAATATAACCGAATATCAAGAAAATATATTCTCGATATTCGGGTATATTCTTGATACCATCGAAGATGGTGCGTTAAAAGGAAAACGGTAACCATAGACATGTTTCAAGCCAGCTTATGGCTATCTTTTTGTTAACGCTCCGCTACGCGGAATAAAGAATATAACCGAATATCAAGAAAATATATTCTCGATATTCGGGTATATTCTTGATACCATCGAAGATGGTGCGTTAAAAGGAAAACGGTAACCATAGACACGTTTCAAGCCAGCTATAATCCTCCTGCTATTTCTTTACGTGTGGTGATGTTCGTACTAATGGATGTTAAAACGATTTTTCACAGTCAGTGAAAATATGCGTAAACACAACCAAAGATACTCTCTAAGTGAACCTTTATAACACAGCCTCGGAGAGGCTGAATTCCTCATAACCCCAGTCTAAGCGAGCGAAGCGAGTGCAGACTGGGGATTTTTGATGAAGGCTAACGAACTGATAGCCAGCCTCGAATAGGCTGAATGCATCTTAGATGCGCAACAGAACGAAAGGAGTAATCCACTCCTAACTTCTAACTCCCATGGTTTCGCGCTTCGCACATTGTACCTCTTCGAGGCACGGTATCAGTCAATCTCCCATCTATTAAAAGTCCCCAGTCTGCGTGAGCTTCGCTCACTTAGACTGGGGTTAAGGATAATTCAGCCTCTTCGAGGCTAGTAGACTGTGAAACAGATAGTTACGCCCAAACAACCTTGTTTAGAATTTGGATTAACATCCATTAGTACGAACATCACCACACAGAACTATTTCTTTACAAAACACCTTCAACTTTCACTCACAATCTAGAGAGCGGGAAATCGACTCGGCGACCTAAAATCGACAAAAAGCTGAGTTTTCTCCGCGATTTTTGCTTTTTCTTGGGCACAAAAAGGTACTTTGATGCTGTCATCTCGGCGTGATGACAAGGTCAGAAAGGCGAGATGACAAGGTCAAAGTACCTTTCTGATGAAAAATTCTCTAGAGAATTTTCGGAGAAAAAGGCACTTTCATTTTAGTAAAAACCTTATATACTCATAACAGACTGACTATCAGTAACATGCAAAAACGTCTCATTTTTCGCAAAAATCAGAGCAAGGGAGGTCTTCGTGAAAAAGAATCGATTCTCAGAGCCCGTTTTTTGTCAGTTTTTACAACAAGGAAGGAATGCGTTAAAACGATGAAATAATGGGGCTCTTTATACGTACACGTGAGTCCTCTCCGAGGACATCCCCCCATGCACGAACTCCCCCAGGTCGCTCGCTTTTGTGAGGCTTCGCCATCACAAAAGCTCGACGACCCGGGGATATTCATGGTGTGTCCCCTCCGGGGACATTATACGGAAAGAGAACTTGGCTCTTTACAATCTGTAATTACGGCTCAATTACAGAAATCCGTGGATAAAGAATGTTTTATTATTGCGCATAGAATGCTCGTGTGCCCTTTCGGGGCACCTCTTTGTCAAAGGATGCACGAGATAAAAACCCCGCACTGCACTCGTTCCTCGCTTGTACGGGGCTACCCATGCGTGTGCCCCTTTGGGGCACTGAGCCATTCTAAGTCGTCTATGATTCTGCTCGTAGTGTTTCAGAGTTCTTTTTCCTTGTGCTATGACTCTCGTCATAGGCTTCCAGAGTTCTCTTTGTGTCATTAACAGCCCCGTGGGCGGCTGCGAAAGACGAGTCACTCTGCCGAGATGCCGACCATCTTGCTCTGATAACTGTCTATCGCCGCAGAAAGGGCAGCGTTGATGGCATACGAACTATCATCGGAGGAAGTGAACATGATAGAGCGTGTAGCCGGCAAACTTCTTAAACTTCACGTAGGCCGACTCCAGCCAGCCCTTTGCTTCCGTGATCTCCACTTTGCCGTCCTCGCTACTTACCTTTCCGCTTGTGTTGCATCCCGAAGCCTTGGCAAAGCTTACGTTCTTGGGCGTGTAATAGACGTCCTGCCAGTCGGAGCCATGGACATAGAGCGTGTCCTTGTCAATGGCAATCTTAGCAATGTCAGCGGTATTGTAGTATTTCAGGCTGCCGCTGCTGTTGGTGATCAGCACCTGATTAGCCTGGCTGTCAAAGGCCACTGCATGGTCAGAAACATCGGCTTTCGTATCGGAAGAAGCGCCACCCTTCAACGATCACCAGCACACTCGATGGATTCTCACTGACCGTGACAGACACAAAAGGCAAGGCGGCTGTCGATGAAAGCAATGCCCGCTTTGGCACGGCAGAAAGCAACACACGTTACGAATATCGCTTGAAATCAGGCGGCAAAAGCAGTTCTGCAAACTGCATGTCCATCGCTGTTCCATCAAGCGGCACCTTACAGATATGTGTCCGCACGGGCTCCAACAGTGCCACCAACCGAAACCTGGTGCTCACGCAGGACGGGAAAGAATTATACAACGAGGTTATGCAGGAATCCGACGCCACCCAGATCACCCTTGACGACGGAAAGACGAGCAAAGTGTACCCTGTCATCTCTGTCGCCGTGGGCAAGGGCACGGTGGACATCACCTATCCCACCGGCTCACTGAACTTCTATGCCTTCATCTTTACGCCAACTGCCACCGGCATCAACAGCACGATGCAAACAAAGAAGGCCGACGGTGTTGAATATAATCTCGCCGGACAGCGCGTGGACAAGAACTATAAGGGCATCGTCATCAGTGACGGAAAGAAAGTGATACGGAAGTAAAGGATTCCAAAAGTGAGATGCCTTGAATGGCACTGGCTGTGATGCAAGGGTTGCACCACAGCAAAGAAAACCTTGAAAACAGACTGGCGCAGTGTTTAGCGTAAAGAGATCGTAATTGGGAATTAGAAGTTACATCGCGATAGCCTGTTTTTAAGGTTTTCCTTTGTGTCAGCGCCAAGATGCGACGCAGGAGAATCGGACACTGGATATTCTTCATAGATTTATGGTGAGAGGAAGCAGAGATTCTCTGTAGGTTGTTTAAAGCGAAAGAGTAATCTTGTATATATTCTCGATATTCGTTAATATTCTTGATGACATCGCAGATGGCGCGTTAAAAGAAGAAATACCATAAAGCGTTGGAAGCAAAGCAATGTCCGCTGAGGGCAGCGGACCTCCCGGAAACGTCACCGGGAGGGCCGCTGCCCTCAGCGGCCTAACAACTTTACCCACGGAAGAAATCCACTGTATCCATGATACGTTGAAAGTCCTGTTTCGAAAGGGCAAAAAAATAAAGGGACCGAACTCACGATTGAGTGTCGGCCCCTTTGTACGTTAGTATGTTATGAAAAATTTGAGAGAATAGAAACTTCACAGCTTCTTAATGTTGTTTTACTAAACATGATTTTATAGAGAAAGCATAGAAATATTCTTATTTGATCATCACCTGCCCCGTGGAGCTCTGCGTGCTCGTCATCGCCCGTGGAACGGAGTCGATGCTTGCGCTGTCGCTCATGGCTACCGAAGTGCCTTTTTCTATCTCAGGCTTGGAATAGCCGTCGTAGCTGCTGATCGGGTCTTGGCTTTTCTGAGCAAACGGCACCTGGATGGCATTGCCAAGGGTCAGGACGATGGCGACAATGGCAGCGGCCTTGAAGAGCGGACGCAGGCGCTGGGGCATCGAAACGATGCGCGCCTTGACCACCTTGGGCTCCTCTGTCATGGCGAGAATCTTCTTGTCGAAGTCATCACCGAGCACATCAACCTTCGGCTCTTCGCGCTGGTAGGCGAATAGCGGCTGGTAGCGCTTCAAGTCGGCGGGAATGTCGGCCTGACTAAAGAACGTCCGCAAGATGTCTTCCTCTTCCAAGGAAGTCTCGCAGCGCCAATAGCGCTCCAAAAGCTGATTGATATACTTATAGTCCATCATTATTTTTGCATTTACACTATAACGACGAGGGAAATGGATAAAAGTTACAAGGGAATTCCATATTTAACCTTTGATAACAATATCAAAGAGATTAACCATGATAATGAGCAAAAAAGAAGACTTGGCGCGTCCAGCGCAGTGTGCGTCTTCGAGGCACGAAGTTACCATTAATGCGTAGTACTATATTCCCCCGGACTGCGGTCGCTACGCTCCCTTAGTCCGGGGTTAAGGAAAAGTCAGCCTCTTCGAGGCTGTGAATCACCAAAGGGTGATCACCATACCGCCACAGACTCTATAGAGAAGAATGTAAGATAGTAACAGCCTCGATAGCCTTTTCATCCTTAGCACCGACGGGAATTCTATCAAGATGAACCTAAGAGAATAACAGCCTCGAAGAGGTTGACTTTTCCTTAACCCCTGTCTAAGCGAGCGTAGCGAGTGCAGACTGGGGATAGGTACCAGCGTTCTCTACTGCGTACCAGCCTCGAAGAGGTTGACTAGCAGAATGCGCAATAGATTACCAAGCCTTTGTTGTCGCGCTGCAACATCGTGTGATATGTGGTTCATCCCCGTGCCTCAAAACCATCAATCGCCTGAAAACGCTGCTTGACGGCCTGACGGGCCCGGAAGATATTGACCTTGACCTGCTCCTCAGTCATACCAAGCAACGTCGCGATGTCCTTGTAGGCTTTGCCTTCGAAGTCGCGCAGCTGGATGCATTCCCGCTGTTTCTCAGGCAAGCCGTCGACGATCTCTCGCACTATGCTCACCTGATCCTTCTCGATAGCCTTGTCAGATGGATTGAAGGTATTGTCGGGCTTTTCCACCGGTTTGTCGTCGAGACTCTCTGTCTGACTGCGTTTGTTCTTCACGCTGTCCAGCGCCAGGTTGCGGCAAACGGTGAAGCAGAACGCCTCGATATTGTCGATTTCCTCCCATGTGTCGCGCTTGTTCCATACCTTGATGAGCGTTTCCTGCACGACATCCTCGGCCTCGGCACTGTCGAGCGTGATGCGCAGCGCGAGACGATAGAGCTGATTTTTCAGCGGTAGGATGTCGTTACGGAAATCTATTTTCATTCTTAAGCCTTTCTCTTAACAAGCTTTTCTGTGGTTCATCGGGTGATGACGGTACCCGTAGCCGTGCCGATGTTCTCGGCCTTGGTGATGATGACACGCTCCACACCGGCGTCTACGGCAGCCAGCGCGTTGGTAATCTTGGGAATCATGCCCCCGCTGATCGTACCGTTGGCCACCAAGCGCACAAACTCATCGTGGTTGATCGTGCTGATCACACTGCCCTCATCGTCGGGATCAGCCAGCACGCCCGCCTTCTCAAAGCAGTAGACCAGCGTCGTTGGCGCGCCCTCCCGGGCCAAGGCTTTCGCCGTCTCGGCAGCAATGGTGTCGGCATTGGTGTTGAGGATATGGCCCATTCCATCGTGGGTCAGCGGTGCCATGACAGGCGTCAGACCGTCGCGGATCAGACTGAGCAGGCGATGACCGTCGGCCTTGTCCACGTCGCCGACGAAGCCATAGTCCACACCGTTTTTCTTTGGACGCTTATGGCTGTGGATCACATTCATGTCGGCTCCGGTCAGTCCCACGGCATTCACACCTCGCGACTGCAACTGCGCCACGATGTTCTTGTTAACCAGACCACCATAGACCATGGTCACCACTTCGAGCATATCGGCGTCGGTGATGCGCCGTCCTTCCACCATCTTGCTCTCTATGCCCAAGGCTGATGCCACCTTCGTGGCACGGCGGCCTCCACCGTGCACGAGTACCTTCTGTCCCGGCAACGCCGCAAAGCGGTCGAGCAACTGGGCCAGGCGTTCCGTGTCCTCCACGATGGCACCACCCACTTTTATGACTGTCACTTGTTCCATTCTCTATACAATAATCAACAATAGTATTTATCAGCCGTCCCCACGCCTCTGTCTGACACAGAGAGATGGGGACGGAATCTTTCATCTTACTCCAGATAGGTGTAGCCGTAGAGTCCTGAGCGGTAGTTGCTAAGGAACTCCTTGCCCTCCTCAAGCGAGAGCTTACCCTGCTTGACGCTCTTGGTGACCCACTGCTCCAGCTGACGGACGAGCTTCTTCGGGTTGTACTGAACATATTCCAGCACCTCCTCGACGGTCTCTCCGTCGATGATCTGATCGATGTTGTAGGTACCGTTCTTCACCGAGATATGCGCGGCGTTGGTGTCACCGAAGAGGTTGTGCATGTCGCCGAGGATTTCCTGATAAGCACCCACAAGGAACACACCTATATAATATGGCTCATCCTTCTTGAGCGCGTGCACGGGGAGCACATTCGACTGAGTGCCGTTGACGGCGAAGTTGGCCACCTTACCGTCGCTGTCGCAGGTGATATCCTGCAATGTGCAGTTGCGCGTGGGCCGCTCATTGAGCCGTTCGATCGGCATGATGGGGAAGAGTTGGTCGATGCCCCAGCAGTCGGGCAGACTCTGGAACAGCGAGAAGTTGCAGAAATATTTATCGGCGAGGAGCTTGTCGAGGCCGCGCAACTCATCAGGCACATGCTTTAATGTCTTGGCAATGGAGTTGATCTCGTGGCAAACACTCCAGTACATCGACTCCACCTCAGCGCGCGTCTTGAGGTCGACCATGCCGTGGGCAAACATGTCGAGACAGTCCTCACGGATCTGGTCAGCGTCGTGCCAGTCCTCAAGCATCGACTTTGGATTGAGGTTGCACCATATATCATAGAGGTCACGCACGAGTTGGTGGTCCGACTCCTTGGCTTCGAACTCCTCCGGCATCTCGGGCAGTGAGGCAGCACCAAGCACGTCGAGGATGAGCACCGAGTGGTGGGCAGCCAACGAACGACCGCTCTCAGTGATGATATTTGGGTGCGGGATGTTGTTGCGGTTGGCGATGTCAGCGAAAGCGTAGACGCAGTCGTTGATATACTCTTGGATGGAATAGTTGACCGAACTCTCGGAGTTGCTCGAACGGGTACCGTCGTAGTCCACGCCAAGTCCGCCACCACAGTCGACATACTCGATGTTGTAGCCCATGCGGCGCAGGTTGCTGTAGTACTGAGCGGCCTCGGTGAGTGCGTTCTGAATACGGCGAATCTTAGTGATCTGACTGCCGATATGGAAGTGAATCAAACGTACGCTGTCGTGCAGTCCTACCTCATCGAGTTTCTTCAAAGCCTGCAAGAGCTCCATTGGCGTCAGTCCGAACTTCGACGCGTCGCCGCCGCTCTCAGCCCATTTGCCCGACCCTGAGGATGCGAGCTTGATGCGGATACCAATGTTGGGCTTTACGTTCAGTCGCTTAGCGGTCTTTGCGATGACATCGATCTCATTGAGTTTCTCCACCACGATGAAGATGTGCTTACCGAGCTTTTGAGCCAGCATGGCGAGCTCGATGTAACTCTCGTCCTTATATCCGTTGCAGATGATGAGCGAGTCGCTCTTGCACTGCACGGCGATGACGGCGTGGAGCTCCGGCTTGGAACCGGCTTCAAGGCCGAGATTGAACTTGCGTCCGTGAGAGATGATCTCGTCGACGACAGGTTGCATCTGGTTGACTTTGACGGGATAAATGATATAGCTCTGGCCCTTGAAGTCGTACTCTTTCTTTGCCTTCTCATAGCATTCTGCCATCTTCTCAATGCGATTGTCAAGAATATCGGGGAAGCGGAGCAGCACCGGCGGGGTGACATCGCGCAATGCGAGCTCGTCCATGACATCGCGCAAATCGATCTGCGTGTTGTCCTTGCAAGGCGTGACATAGACATCACCCTTCTCGTTTATTCCGAAATAAGAAGTACCCCAACCATTAATATTGTACAACTCCTTGGAGTCGTCGATGGTCCATTTTTTCATCTAATCAGCGTAGTTAATTTTATAGCCGGCTCATGGCAAGCCTAGTTGTTGTTTCAGTTGCTCTACTGTAATCTGTATTTTGTCGAAATTATCCATCAAGCTCACGTCGAGCGTGTGCTTGGCCTTGGTGTAGAAAGGCTCGCGCTGATGGAGCTGTTGCTCTATGAACGTGACGACCTCCTCGGGTGTCTTGTTGAGCAACAGCGGGCGTACGGTCTTGCCCATCTTCAGATGCTGCACGAGCACATCGGTGGTACACTTGAGATAGACCGACTCTCCCTGCTGGTTGATATAGTCCATATTGTCGAAGAAGCACGGCGTGCCTCCGCCACAACTCAGCACGATATTCTCAAACTCAGCCACTTCGTGGAGCATGTTGCGCTCTACTTTGCGGAAGCCGTCCTCGCCGCGCTCGTCAAAGAGCTGCTTGACGGTCTTGCGCATACGGCTTTCTATGTACCAGTCGAGGTCATAGAAGGGCAGGCCCAGGTCTTTGGCGAGGGCCTTGCCGACCGTTGTCTTTCCTGAGCCCATGTAGCCCACGAGGATGATGCGAACAGGTGTTTCCATCAGCTTAAACGTTTATTTTCTTCTTCTGGCCTTGGCCTTTGGCTCCGGCGCATTCTTGATGATCTCCATACACTCGTCGTAGCTCAGGTCTCCGGCCAGCGCGCGGTCGTGGAGACTCTTGTCGATGCGGTAGTTGTTTCCATCGAAAGCGAGGTAAGGGCCAAAGCGTCCCTTGAGCAGTTGCAACCGGTCGTCTTCCTCGAAAATCTTGATCTCACGCTCACGGTCTTTCAGCCGCTTGGCGAGAATCAACGAGATGGCATGATCGAGGGTGACCGTCATCGGGTCGTCTTCCTTGGGCAGTGACACGTACTTCTTGTTGTGCTGAACATAAGGACCAAAGCGTCCGGCACCAATGGTGACGGGCATGCCCTCGAACTCTCCGAGCTCACGTGGCAACTTAAACAGTTCCAGTGCCTCTTCGAGCGTGATGGTCTCGATGCTCTTGTCCTTTGGCATCTGGGCGAAACGCGGCTTCTCGTCGTCGTCGGCAGTACCGATCTGAGCCAGCGGACCGAACTTTCCGATTTTCACCAGCACGGTTCTGCCGGTCTTAGGATCCTTGCCGAGGATGCGCTCGCCGGCCTTATGCTCAGAACGCGACTTCATGACCTGATCAACAGTCTTCTCAAAAGGCTTGTCAAACTTGCTCATCATGTCCTTCCACTCTTCTTTTCCCTCAGCGATCTTATCGAACTGGTTCTCGACCTTCGCCGTGAAGTTGTAGTCCATGATCTCGGGGAAGTTCTGCAAAAGGAAGTCATTGACCACGATGCCGATGTCGGTGGGGATAAGCTTTCCTTTCTCTGAGCCGGTGAATTCCGTCTTTGTTGACGACTCCACCTGGTTGCCTTTTAAGGTATCTACGGTGAACTTGGTCTCTTTTCCGCCCCTGTCGCCTTTCTCCACATAGTCGCGCTGCTGGATTGTGGAAATCGTCGGCGCATAAGTAGAAGGGCGTCCGATGCCGAGCTCCTCCAGTTTGTGTACGAGACTGGCCTCGGTATATCGTGCCGGTCCTTGGGAGAAACGCTCCATCGAGGAAATGCTTTCGCGGGAGAGCTGCTCGCCCACTTGCAGTGCGGGCAGGGAAGCGAACTCCTCTGACTGTTCGTCGTCGTCGGTCGATTCCTTATAGACTTTCAGGAATCCGTCGAAGACTATGACCTCACCACGGGCCACGAACTTCTCGGGCTGACCGCCGATATTGATGTTGACCGTGGTCTTCTCGATCTGCGCCTCAGCCATCTGCGAAGCGATGGAGCGCTTCCAGATCAGGTCGTAGAGACGCTTTTCCTGTGCAGTGCCGTCGATGGTGGCGTTCTCCATGTGGGTGGGTCGGATAGCCTCGTGGGCTTCCTGCGCACCCTTGGACTGCGTGTGGAAGTTGCGGGGAGAACTGTATTGCTCACCATAGAGTTTGGTGATGGCCTCTTTACTGCTGTTGATGGCGAGTGCCGAGAGGTTGACGCTATCGGTACGCATGTAGGTGATGCGTCCGTTCTCATAGAGCTGTTGCGCGATGCGCATGGTCTGCGACACGGTGAACCCCAGCTTTCTGGCAGCTTCCTGCTGCAAGGTAGAAGTCGTGAAAGGAGGCGCGGGCGAGCGCTTCAACGGTTTTTTCGACACATTGCCCACGGTGAAGACAGCGTCCTTGCAACGGTTGAGGAAGTCGAGAGCCTCATCGTGTGTGGCAAAGCGCTTATCGAGCTCTGCCTTGACCTCCACGCCGAGGTTATCACCATTTACGGGAGTGAAGATGGCAGTAACACGGTAGTACGGCTCACTCTTGAAGGCTTGTATCTCACGCTCACGCTCCACGACGAGTCTGACGGCCACGCTCTGTACACGTCCGGCCGAAAGCGAGGGCTTTACCTTACGCCACAATACCGGTGAGAGCTTAAAGCCGACGATGCGGTCCAGCACGCGACGGGCCTGCTGTGCATTGACGAGATTCATGTCGAGATGACGTGGATGCTCGATAGCGTAAAGGATAGCAGGCTTGGTAATCTCATGGAAGACGATACGCGAAGTCTTTTCCTCATCGAGTCCGAGCACCTCACAGAGGTGCCAGCTGATGGCTTCTCCTTCGCGATCCTCATCGGATGCGAGCCACACTTTCTTGGCAGCTTTGGCATCTTTCTTGAGTTCTGCTACAACTTTCTTCTTATCCTCTGGTATCTCATAGTCTGGTTCAAACGTCTTTTCGTTGATACTGAGTCCACTCTTCTTCAGGTCTCTGATGTGTCCGTAGGAAGACATCACTTTATAATCCTTGCCGAGGAACTTCTCAATGGTCTTGGCCTTGGCAGGGCTCTCTACAATGACTAAGTTATCTTGCATGCTTGCGTGTAGTTATATAATGTCGGGGACAAAAGTAATAATAACTTTGTCTTACACCTTATTATATATGTATGATTTTAGAATTTTTAAGAGACGCCGATACAAAAAGTTACATAAATGTAAGTTACATCTATGTAACTTTTTTATTAAAAACCGAGTTTGCCAGCCTCAAAGTCCTGCTGGAAACGAGCCACGGCACGACGGATGGAGTCCAAGCCAAAGCGTCCGGGACGCAGGTCTCTGACAGCGACCCACTCATAACTGGCGGCATCGTCGTGTGCCGACAAAACAGTGAAATCTTCCACATGGCAGAGAAAGAAGAAGTCGAGCGTGTGTACGATGAAGCCGGAATAGAGATAGGTGTTGGGAAAACTGAAGAGCAGACGTGAGGAAACGACAGTAAGTCCGGTCTCTTCCATCACTTCGCGCGCAAGCCCTTGGGCTGCTGTCTCGTTCAAATCGTAGAAACCGCCCGGCAAGTCGAGCGTTCCCTTGGCGGGATCGTTCTTTCGGGTGATGACAAGCAACTCGTCATGGCTGTTCATAATCAGCGCAGCGTTGGCGGCACTGGGATTGAGGAAATACTCAAAACCACAGTGCCGGCAACGCTTGCTCTTCACCGTGCTGGGCTCAAACTCAGCTGAGCCGCAGACGGGACAATAGCGAAACCTGTCGAGAACGTGCATGATCCTTATTTCGCCAGCAGGCTCTTGATCTCAGCGTCGAGGTCCTTGACCTGAACATCTCGTTTCTGCAACACATTGTTGCGGTCGATGAGGAAGAAGGTCGGCACGGTCTGCACATTGTACTGTGAGGCGAACTGCGAGTTAGGACCGTCGCCGTCGTGTACACAAACCCATGGCAGGGCAGCCACACTCTCTTTCCAGAAGTGCTCGTCGCTGTCGAGACTCACCTGATAGATCTCAAAACCCTGAGCGTGATATTTGTTGTAGAGGTCGCGGAGATGCATGATACGCTCGGTGCTTCCCTTGGCGGCAAACATGTGGAAGTCGAGCATCACCACCTTACCCTTGAGCTGTGTGAGTCGGCGGATGTTGCCCTCGCGGTCAGGAAGTGCAATTTCCAGCACACCGGTCGTCTGCACTTTGCTGGCGTCGATCTGTCCCTGGGCCTGCTCGGCCTGGATGATGCGCACATTCTTCATGCCTTGCAGGGCGATGTTGTGGAGGTTGGCACCACGCTCGGACTTAGGATAATAGGTATCCCAACTCGTTGCTACGGCAGCAAAGACCTGCACGTCTTCCTTCTTGCTGCGCGGATCGAAGATGAGCACCGTCTGATTGCCGATGTTCACCGTTTGGAAGAGCGCGAAATAAGCGTAGGCTTTCATCGGCGCAGTGAAGATATACTGTCGCTTCACCTTATCTTTATAGCTGACCAAGGTCTGCTGAATGGCAGCGTCGACCTGATCGTAAGACAGGTTGGGGTTTTGTTGGATGGCGTTGATCGAAGCCTGCAATCCCAACTGCATCTGCGCCAGTTCCTTCATCTTCGAGCAGTCGTCGGAACCTTTCACCTCGTACTGCGCGGACATCGTCGGGTAAGCAGCTTTCACCGTGATGTTCTCTGTGGAGTCGACAGCAAGGTTGATGATCTGGCGTGCGATACGCAACCGATAGTACTCCGGCGCGTCCGGTGCCTCGCCGTCAAAGGAGAATGATCCATCCTTGTCGAGTTTCACGGAGTCAACGGTCACCGGTCCATTGAGGCTCATATTCTCGAAATAGAGCAACGAGTCTTTAGCGTCAGTGATGACACCAGAGACGTGGAATTTCTTTCCCGTGCAAGAGGCGAGCGCCAAAGCGGTAAGAACGATCAGCACCGCCGAGAGTACTTTGTTTGTCTTCATTGTATAATGCGATAACTTGTTTGCTTGGTTTTCAACTTGCAAACTTACATATTTTTTTTGGATTTCACGTCTATTTGCGGAAGAAAATGGCAATATGCAGCACAACGGAAGCAACACAGCCCAACGTAGAAAGCTCCGGCAAACCCACCAAAAGCCAAGAAGCCGCCGGAGACTCTACTTCTCCGGCGGCTTCTGAATGATGATGGAAGGCATCGATGACTTGAGGCAGAAAGTCTCATTACGTCTGCTGAAGCCTTCATTATTTTCTGCTGAAACGCTCTTTATTTCTTGCTGAAGGTCTCATCGAGCAAGGTATAGAAGGCGGGATCCTCACCAACGACGGTCTTCACAATCTTGCCCTGCGGATCAATGAGGATCTTTGTGGGGAAGCCCTGAATGCCGTAAGCATCCATAAGCTGGCGGTTGTCGCGTGGGCAATAGATGTGGAGCCAAGGCAACTCATGTTTCTGCACGGCAGCCTTCCACTTCTCCTGCGTGTCATTGCAGTCGACACCGAGGATCTGGAACTTGCCCTTATACTTATTGTAGTATTCCTTCATCTCGGGGAAGCCTTTGATGCACCAAATGCACCAGGAGCCCCAGAAGTCGAGGATCACATATTGACCACGCAGACTGGAGAGACTCAGCGGCTTGCCGTTGATGTCGTTGAGGGTGAAATCGGGAGCTACAATTCCAGATGCCTGCTTCTTTGCAGCCTCAGCCTCGGCCTTCGCCTCGTTTTCCAAAGCAGTTATGACACTCGTGTAGTAGCTCTTCATGCGGCCGTCGCGCACAGCGGGAGAGAGCAGCTTCACGGCGTCTTTCATCATATCCAGATCTTCCATCTGAGGAATCAGATAGGCACAAGCCTCGTTGTCGGGATGCTGCTTGATGAAATTCAGCATTTTGTCGCGCATCTCCTGGCGGAGCAGGTCACCCTTCTCCTGATAGACCTTCATCATGGCTTCCTGGCTCTCACCGGCTTTCAGGCGTCCCTGCAGACTGTCGACCAACTGCTGCATAGGCTTCTGGGCTGCCTCCATCATACGGTCCACCTGGTTGAACTGCTGATAGAACTTAGAACCGGTGAGATAATAGTTGGATGTCAGGTCGCCACTCATCACAGCACTCTCGCCCGGAACGGCGATCACCTGGAAACCGACGCGCTCTGTACCACGCATAGTGCCGGGCGTATAGCCACTAATGTCGGTCGGCTCACTCACATGAACCGTGAAGTCGAACTTACCATTCTTTACCAGCACCGTGTCGGTCTTAGTCTTTTGGTCACCCTGCGGCACGATCACCAGCAGAGTGTCCTTGACTCCCTTGACGTCGCCCTTGAAGTGAACGGCATCACTTGCGGTTTTCTTCTGTGCCATAGCGGGCACGCAGGCCATGGCCATCAGGGCCAGGCTGCACAAAATGCTTTTCATCATATTTATTTTCAAGTTGTGAATAATACGCTTCTTAATGATCTAAAAGTAACGATTTACTTTATAAAGACGCAATAACGGGCAAAAGGGTTACCTCCAGCCCGTTAAAAAAGCCTTATTTCTTCTTCGGCCGACGGCGTGCCCAGCCTTCTTCGCTGAAATCAGGAACCTCGCCGCGCAACTTGATATTGCGGCTGTCGGCCATCAGTTGCTTCCAGTCGTCACGTCCGCGACGGCTGTCATCGTCGTGTGCTCTGCCGCTTTGGCGGCCTTTGCCACGTCCGCTCTTGCCATAGCTGCGGTCGCCTTTGTCTGCGCCGGTGCGGCTGCCGCGTGCCGAGCGTCCGTGTCCACTCTCGTCGGCATCGTTGCAGCGTACCTCGCGGCCTTTGTAGGCAGTGCCGTCCAAAGCACGCATCACACGCTGGGCGTCGCCCTCGGGCACCTCGATATAGCTGAACTTCTGCAGCAGATCAATATGTCCCACCTCCTGGTGACCATGGATATGCTTGTTGATAAACTGCATGACCTCACCCGGATAGAAGCCGTCTTGCTTGCCCAAGTTGATGAACAGACGACGATAGCCAGCCTCTGCCTGACGGGGTCCGCGCTTGCGGTCGCGCGAGCCCTTGCCGCCACGTCCGTTGCGGTCGCCCTGTTCCGACTTGTCGCGCCCCCTTGTGGTGGGCTTGACAATCTCGGGCGCGTTCTTGTAGTAGTCAAGGAACTTGCCAAAGGTGATGCTCACCATCTTCTTGATGATGTCTTCCTTGTCGACATAGTCAAACTGTCTGTTGATCTCAGGCATGTAAGGTGCGATGAGCTCCTCGTCGACATCAGCCTTCATAATGTCGTCCATGGTCTTGAAGAGTTGCTTTTTGCAGATCTCCTCAGGCGTGGGCAGTGTGCCGTCGACAAATTCCTTGCCGATGATCTTCTCGATGTTGCGCACCTTGAACTTCTCGCGCGAGTGGATGATGGAGATGCTTGTTCCTTTTTTGCCGGCGCGTCCGGTACGGCCGGAACGGTGGGTATAGTTCTCCACATCGTCGGGCAGACCATAGTTGATCACGTGGGTCAGGTCGTCGACGTCCAGTCCGCGTGCAGCCACGTCAGTGGCCACGAGCAGCTGTGTCAGGTGGTTGCGGAACTTCTGCATGGTCAGATCACGCTGCTGCTGGCTCAGGTCACCATGAAGCGCCTCGGCATTGTATCCGTCCTTGATGAGCTTATCAGCCACTTCCTGCGTCTCGATCTTCGTGCGACAAAAGATGATGGCATAGATGCGAGGGTAGAAATCGACAATACGTTTCAGCGCGAGATACTTGTCACGCGCGTTGACCATATAGTAGATGTGGTTGACGTTCTCGGCACCTTCGTTGCGCGATCCGACGACGATCTCCTTGTAGTCGTGGAGATAGTTCTTCGCGATGGCCTCTATCTCCTTGCTCATGGTGGCAGAGAAAAGCAAGGTGTTGCGGTCAGCGGGCACGCCCTCAAAGATCTCGTTGATGCTTTCCGAGAAGCCCATGTTGAGCATTTCGTCGGCCTCATCAAGCACGACGTTGTTGACCTGGTCGAGCTGTGCCACGCCACGTTTCATCAGATCGATGAGACGGCCGGGGGTAGCCACGATGATCTGCACGCCATGGCGCAGGGCATGGATCTGTGTCTCGATAGACGCTCCGCCGTAGACGGGCACGATGTGCATGCCGTCGATATACTTGGCAAAAGCGTTGAGGTCGTCGGCAATCTGCAAGCACAGCTCACGTGTGGGGCTGAGGATGAGAGCCTGGGTCGCTTTGTTGGTGGGGTCGGTCTTCTGCAACACGGGGATGCCGTAGGCGGCTGTCTTGCCTGTTCCTGTCTGTGCCAATGCTATGACATCGTTGCCGTGACCGAGCAAATAAGGGATTACTTCTTCCTGTACGGGCATGGGCTGCTCAAAGCCCAGCTCTTCGATGGCGCGGCGAATCGCTTCGCTGACACCCAATTCTTCAAATGTCTTCAATCTTTAAACCTTTAAATTTTCAATGACGCATGAGGAATCAATCGCCCTCCCAACCATTGAAAATTATCGGGCGCTCTTCCTCCATTCGTATAAAATCGGTGCAAAGTTACAAAAAAAGCAGCACTTAGCCGCCTTTCTTGGTTTCTTTTAGGGTTATTTAGGGAGAAGATGGAGCTATGTAACCATTCAGCGAATTCATTTCGGCGGTTGCCATCCACATCGTTTTGATAGTATTACCTTGTTAACGGCGCCGAATACGGTGAGACCGTGGGACGGAGTTTATCCCCGCCCTAACCCTGGCATGGGAATAAATCTTTTCCACCCTAATCCCGTGCCAGTAATTATTCCATTTACCCACGCTACATATTTTATGTAAACGTACAACATAAAGCAAAGAACAGCGTGGGGGACACCCAAATTCGGAAATTGTTGAGACTACAAAATATTGCTCCGCTTTTTGTTTTTTCCGTGATCTTTTAGCTTCTATCCGTTGCTGACGCTCATCCTTCGCCATATCCAACGTGGCACGCAACGCCAGAGAGCAGTGAGCAAACGGTAGCGCCAGTCGATGACCACGACATGGCGGTGGTGAAGGATGGCGTTGACGATGGCACGCGCCACGGCTTCCGGGTTCATCAACAGGGGATAGCGGCGGCCATCGCCAAGCAGGGCGGTACGGACAAAGCCCGGACGGATGTCGGTGAAATGGATGTGTTTGCCACGCATGTGGGCTTGTTGCTCCAAGGCTTCAACGTAGGTTGTGTCAAAGGCCTTGGTAGCACTATAGGCCGGAGCCGCCCCCAAGCCCTTGGTACCGGCGATCGATGACACCACGGCAATGTGTCCCTCACCACGAGCAACGAAGTAGCGATAAGCCTCACCGACCATACGTGCAAAGCCCAAAGCATTTGTCTGCACCGTCGTCAACTCCTTGTCGGCATCGAGTGCCATGTTTTGCCACCCCACGCCGGAGATGTGAAGATAGAGGCTGATTTCTCCCATTTCATCGATCAAACGGCACAATAGTGCTTCGCTTCCGGCCCCCGTGATGTCGATGGAGGCGTATTTCACCTGACCGGGATATTCCCGGCTCAACGCTGCCAAAGGATCGGTGCGCCGTGCGGCCAGTCCCAAACGCCAGCCACGACGGAGCAACAACCGGGCCACCTCAAGGCCAATGCCCGACGAGGCGCCCATGATCACAGCGGCAGGACCGTACTTTACTTCTGTTGTCTCTTTGCGGTTTGTCATTGCCTACACCTTATTATATATAAGCGACTGTGCGATTCGTCCGCGCTTACACCTTATTATATATAGGAGTTTTCGGCCGTTATTTCCGGAACTTCTTGCCTATGACGGGCAGAGAGCTCAGCGGCAGATCCTTCTTCACGATGAAAGCTACGTCCGCAATCAGCAACAGCGTGTTGACAAGCAAGGCCGGCAGCATCGGCAGATAGCGGTTGGAAGCCGTCATGCCCACAAAGAGCACTATGGCAAGCAGCGTGTAGGTGAAGATCGACTTCAACGGATAGGCGATCGGATAGTATTTCTGACCGAAGAAATAGCTCAGCACCATGCTCACCGCATACGACGCAAAACCTGCCCACGCACAAGCCCAGTAGCTGAAACGCGGGATGAAGATGATGTCGAAAGCGATCAATACGACCGCGCCGATACCTGAGAACCAGGCTCCCCAAATGGTCTTGTCGATGAGCTTATACCAGAAGCTGAGGTTGAAGAACACGCCAAACATGATCTCAGCGGCCATCACGATCGGCACAATCTCCAAGCCCTCCCAGTAGCTGCGACCGATGATGTAGCGGATGATGTCCATGTAGGCCACCACGCAGAGGAAGGCGAGAAGGGTGAAGATGATGTAGAACTTCATCACGCGGGCGTAGGTCTCCTTGTTGTTTTTCTCTTTGGACTGTCCGAAGACAAACGGCTCGTAAGCATAGCGGAAGGCCTGGGTGATCATCACCATGATGGTGGCTATCTTGATGCAGGCGCCATAGATACCGAGCTGAACACGCGCGTCATGGGCGTTGCCATCGAAAACATAGGGGAAGATGATCTGCGAGGCACACTGGTTGAGCTGTCCGGCCAGTCCCATGACGAGTAGCGGCCAGGTGTAGCGAAGCATGCGCTTGCAGGTAGCCTTGTCAAACGGATTGCCCATCGCCTTGAGTTCCTTGCCCAGCAAGAGCAACGTGAGCACGGAACCGGAGAGCTCTATCCAGAACACCCACACCACTTCCAAGTCGAAGTTGGCGTCGTAGATGCCGAAGAGATTGACGTGCATGGCGGGCAGCACAATGAGATAGAGCGACACGCCCACGATGTTCACGGCAATACTTACCATCTTCAGCAATGCGAACTTGATAGGTCTATGAGCATAACGCAGATAGGCGAAGGGTATCGCCGTGAAGGCGTCGATGGCCACGCACACGCCCATGATCATCAGATATTCGGGATGATCGGGATAGCCGATGGCGCTGGCTACGGGATGGATGAACAGCGCCAGCAGCACCACGAAGAGCAGTGAGGTGAAGCCTACAGTGTGGAGCGTGGTAGGATAGACCTTTTTCGGATCCTCGCCCGGACGGTTCATAAACCGGAAGAAGGTGGTCTCCATACCGTAGGTCAGGATGATGATGAGCAGGGCAATGTAGGCATAGATATTGGTGATGATGCCATACTGTCCTCCGGCAGCGTTGAACTTCGCCGTCTCAATAGGTACAAGCAGATAGCCGATGAAACGGGCTACAATACTGCTCAGGCCGTAGATGGCCGTGTCTTTTGCTAAAGATTTGAGATTTGCCATTACTTTTAAAAAAATATGTATGCAATTGCTATGGCTGCAATGACGCCTGCAAGATCAGCCAACAGGCCGCAAGCCACAGCGTGACGTGTGTACTTGATATTTACAGAGCCGAAGTAGACGGCAAGGATATAGAAGGTGGTATCCGTGGAACCTTGGAAGATACAGCTCAGACGACCCACAAACGAGTCGGGACCATAGTTCTTCATCGCCTCCAACATCAGTCCGCGGGCGCCACTGCCCGATAGCGGCTTCATAAAAGCAGTGGGCAATGCACCCACGAAGTCGGTGTTCAGTCCGCACTGCTTCACCACCCAGGCAATGCCATCGATGAGCATGTCCATCGCGCCCGAGGCGCGGAACACGCCCACTGCCACCAGGATGGCGACAAGATAAGGGATGATGCGCACGGCAGTCTGGAAGCCCTCTTTGGCTCCCTCGATAAAGGCATCATAGACATTGATGCGCTTTCTCACACCCGCAAGGATAAACAGCACAATCACCGTCATCAGTATCAGGTTTCCGGCCACGGCTGTCACTGTGCCCATCGTGTCCTTGTCCATCTGTCCGAAGCCCCAGATGACCAAAGCGACAAAGGCGATGAGTCCGCTCAAGGTCGCTAACAGTACTGGTTGCAGGAGGTTGATGCGCTGCCACATCGCCGTGATGATGATACCCGCCAACGTGGCCACGCTCGTCGCCAAAAGGATGGGGATGAACACATCGGTGGGCTGTGCGGCACCATAACTGGCGCGGAAAGCGAGAATCGTCGTTGGGATGATGGTCAGTCCCGACGTGTTGAGCACCAGAAACATGATCATCGGGTTGGTGGCCGTGTCCTTCCTGGTGTTCAGCTCCTGCATGCCGGCCATGGCTTTCAAGCCCGTCGGCGTGGCGGCATTGTCGAGACCAAGCATGTTGGCAGCGATGTTCATGAAGATAGACCCCATCACAGGATGGTTCTTGGGAATGTCGGGAAAGAGCTTGGTAAACACCGGACTGAGCAGCCGTGCCAGCGCGTTGACGGCCCCAGCCTTCTCGCCTATCTTCATGATTCCCAACCATAAGGCCAGCACGCCTGTCAGTCCCAACGAGGTCTCGAAGGCTGTCTTAGACGTGTCGAACGTGGAGTCCACCATCTTCTGAAAGATTGTGGTATCACCCATCAGCAATTGTACGCCGCCAAAAACAAAGGCAACGACAAAAAATCCAATCCAAATATAATTGAGTACCATGCTATGTTTTACTATGTACCTTTTGATTTGCAAAGTTAATAAAAAAAAGCTACATGGCCTTTTTTAGCTATTATTATTTGTCTAATCTAAAATAAAGTTGTAATTTTGCCAAAGAGAACACCATACTTATAAACGGATTTTGGTATCCCTTTTGGAGAGGAATATAAACATTTAACGAACATTTTTCTTGTGAGCAACATCAACATTGACAGACGCAGAACGCTTTTAGCAACCATTACACTCTGTGACTTTATCATTGTCAACTTAGTAGGCTGGCTGCTTTTTTTAGAGATGGGCAATGACATACCGGCCTATTTTCATACCTACACCCGCATAGTGGTTGTACTCATGAATGTGTCGGTATTGATCAGCGAAGTCTTTTTCCACAGCATCATCCACTTTCGACTGCTGCGTCTGGTCGACGTGTCCCTCAACGTTTTCCGCCTGACACTGACTTTCACAGCCATCTTTGCCGTGCTGATGAAGCTTATCTTCAATGATGTCCCCACCCTCTTTTCCATCATCTTTTTCTTCAGCGCCTACCTGCTGCTGATGCTTTCACACATCGGCGAGCGTGCCGTGCTGAACCACCTGCGCAGTCAAGGCTACAACGTACGCCGCGTGCTCTTTGTCGGCGACGATCCGGCACTGGTAGAACTGCACAACGAGATGATGAACAATCCAGAGCTGGGCTATCGCCCACTGGGCTACTACAGCGACACGGCAATTACCGATTGTCCGGGAACGATGCACTATCTGGGCACGCTGACTCAAATGAACAAGATGATGAACGAGAATGACCGTTCACCACTGACTCAGTCGGGTGTCGACATCGTGTTTTGCAGCCTGCCGCACGAGATGGGCGCAGAGGTTGAACGCGTCATGCGCTCCTGCGACAAGAATGTGGCTTATTTCTACTACGTGCCGCGTACATTCGTCAATTCCAAAGTACGACTCCGCCCGATCCGCATGGGTGAGCACATCTTCTTCACCAACCACCGCAGTGCACTCATGCAGCCACATAACCGCATCATCAAGCGCACGTTCGACTTTGTCGTGAGCCTCATCGCATGCGTGTTCATTGCACCGTTGACCCTCGTCGTCGGCGCAATCATCAAGATACAGAGCCCTGGACCCATCTTCTTCAAGCAGCAGCGCACGGGGCTCAACGGCAAAACGTTCTGGTGCTATAAGTTCCGCTCGATGCACGTCAACAAGGATGCAGACAGCAAGCAGGCCACCGAGAACGACCCGCGCAAGTTCCCCTTCGGCAACTTCATTCGGAAATACAACATCGACGAGCTGCCGCAGTTCTTCAATGTGCTCATTGGCAACATGAGCCTCGTGGGACCGCGTCCGCACATGCTCGCCCATACCGAGATGTATGGCAAGCTGATTGACAAATACATGGTGCGTCACTTCTGCAAGCCCGGCATCACGGGATGGGCGCAGGTCACCGGATGCCGTGGTGAGACAAAAGAGCTCTGGCAGATGGAGGAGCGCATTCAGCGAGACATCTGGTATATGGAGCACTGGAACATAGGGCTGGACTTGAAGATCATGGGCATGACCGTCCGCTCCTTCTTCGTCCACGACGAACACGCCTACTAAGTTCCGCCTATCCTCAACAACAGCGCCGCTCATCGCTAACAACAGCGCCCTTGGAGTTATCCATCATAAAGAAAGATGGCTCCAAGGGCGCTCGCTATTTATATTTGCAACAATCGTCTTCTGCTATTCATCCTTGTCTGTGCGGAACGGCATCAACGGCAGATTGGCACAGTTTTTCAGGTTACCCAACTCGAAATTGCGGAAGCAGTAGCGCACGTACTTCGGCTGCTTCACTTCTGGCGACGTGACGTAAATCGTCTCGTTGCGGCGGTCTTGTCCCGACACCCAGAAATGTCCGGCCACAGCACGATGGAAGACCTTGTCGGCTCCGGCCACCTCAAAGCCCTGGATGCCCTCGTAGCGTGATACACCGCCATAGGTCTTATCAAGGCTGACATAGCAGGTATCGCCCTCGATGAACATGCTCTTATAGACCGGACTCTCGCACCGGAGCCCTGTGAAACCGTAATCGCGGTTCAATGCCAGAAACGCCAGGCGCTCTCCCACAGGTTGCTTCTGATGGGGATGAATCTGAGTGCCCTCCCAAGGCTCAACAAGATCGTTGGTGCAGACCAGCGCACTGTTGGGGATGATGCTTGCCGCACGCTCCTGCTGTTCACGCAGCAAGGCGCCCGAGGTGCCGTCAGCACCGTCACCATATATATAAGGAGCAATCTGCACAAAGTAGAAAGGTAGCTCGCCCTGACCGAAATCGCGACGCCACTGCTCCACGAGGAGCTTCAGCCGGTCGGAATACTCATTGCCCGGCGCACCTACATTGGAGCAACCCTGATAGAAGAGAATGCCCTTGACGGTGTAGTTGAGGATGGGATGGAATGTGCCGTTGCCCCACAACAGCGGGCGCAGATAGTCATAAGGGAACTTCTTCACCATCTTGGCGGAGTCGAGCTCCTCGTTGGTATATTTCTTCAGATTGGCCTCGTCGAGCCAGCTCTCCACGCGCGAGCCGCCCTTGTTGGCAAGGATGAGTCCCACGGGTACGTCGGCCACGCGGTTGACCATGCGGGCAAAGAAGTAGCCCACGGCGCTGCAGTCTGCCACATTGTTGGCATCGGCAGCCTTCCACTCGCACTGCGCGTCGTCCTGCGGTGTGGTCCGCATCACGCTCGGCACCTTCACAAACCGTATGCCTTTGTTTTGCGCAGCCTCAGCCACCACATTATTATAGTCCTTCACCGGACAGTTGTAGAAGCCGCCAACGGGCATCTCCATGTTGCTCTGCCCAGCGCAGACCCATACCTCACCACTGAGCAGATTCTTGATGGTGGTCTTCTCGCCGTCGTCGAAGGTCACCGACAGCGGTGTGTAGCTGGCCTTAGGTGTCTTCACTTTGACGAGCCACTTCCCGTCGCGGTCGGCACGGGCGGTGTAGACATCATTGCTCCACGACACGCTGACGCGCACCGTCTTGCCGGGCTGGTCCCATCCCCACAGGCGGGCCTCGCTCTGCTGCTGCAATACCATGCCATCTGAAACCAAATGGGGTAATCTCACTTTCGCCTGGCTCACCAATGGCAACGCAAGGGCAGCCAGCGAAACAAAGAATTGTTTAGTCGTCATTAATACTGTATTTAAGTTGATTTCCTTATGCTATAACTCTCCTCCTTATATATTATTGCCATCACATACAAAAAAACCACGGTAAGCGTCATGCTATCCGTGGCCATCCTAAAAACAAGGAAGAATACCTACCTAATGAAGACTTCGCTATCGAACAAATGTTTGCATCGCATTTTTCGATGGAGCCGAAAAAGCTAACTAAAAAAGAGAGCAATCTCACGACTCCTCCCTTCCTACAAAAAACTACCTATATATTATTACTATACATATTTTGCCTAAACGGCTTGGTGATATATGATCAATCCCATCGTATCTTATCTGTATCTTATACATGTCATCTTTACTACTGCAAAGGTATAGAATATATTAAAAACCATGTAATACTATCTTTACCAAACACAATACTATCTTACAAAAAGAATGTCACATTTACAATTTTAGATACTATTGTTCCTAATTAAAACCTTTGATTTCAGACATATTTTTGCTACTTAAACAAAATAAAGACGAAAGTACGTGTTTATGTCAAAATTGTATTATTCAGTTTGAAATGAAACCCTTATCTTTGCAGCAGATTTCAACCACACGATTAAAACCGTTGAATAGCACGTGGGCGGGAATGACACTTTCGTATCGTCTCGTTCCATCCACCTAATAACATAAAAACAAGATCGAGAATGAAGCGATTATCCTTTCTTTCGTTGATGATTCTGCTGATCAGCATGACCATAGGCGCGCAGATCAGAGGCAACAACATTACTGTGACGGTACAGCCCGATCACAACGACTGGAACTATCACGCGGGTCAGACTGCACGATTCACAGTCTCCGTTCTCAAGTCTGGCACACCGCTGCCCAACGCTCAGATCGACTATGAAGCTGGTCCGGTGATGTATCCCTCTATATATAAAAAAGGTGTCACACTCAAAGACGGCACGGTCCGCCTCAGCGGTAAGCTGACCAAGCCCGGCTTCTATCGCCTCAAGGTCACGGCACACGTTGGCGGCAAGGACTACGACGGACTGTGCACAGCAGCCTTCGATCCCGAGAAGCTTGTGCCCGCCACACAATGTCCCGATGACTTCGACGATTTTTGGAGCAAGGCTTTGAAGCAGGCCCGGCAATACGACCTTGACCCGCATCTCACTCCCCTGCCCGACCGCTCGACCAAGGATGTCAATGTCTATGAGGTGAGCTTTGTCAACGACCGCCCCGGCGGCCGCATCTTCGGCATCCTCTGTGTGCCCGTCAAGCCGGGCAAATATCCCGCTCTGCTCCGCGTGCCCGGTGCCGGTGTGCGCCCCTATAGTGGTGACGTCTACACTGCCTCGCGCGGTGCCATCACCTTGGAGATCGGTATCCACGGCCTGCCCGTGACCCTGCCGCAACATGTCTATGACGAGATTTTCCGTGGCGGACTCGACAACTACTGGGACACCAATCTCGACAACCCAGATAAGAACTACTACAAGCGCGTGGTCGTCGGTGCCGTGCGCTGCGTCGATTACATCGCCTCACTGCCGCAATGGGACGGCCAGCACCTCGGCGTGACAGGCTCGAGCCAGGGCGGTTTCCTCTCGCTCGCCACAGCCGCTCTCGACAAGCGCGTGAGTTTCATGGGGGCCGTCCACGACGCTATGTGCGACTACGAAAGCGAATTGAAGGGCGTCGCCGGCGGATGGCCCCACTACTTCTATCAGGTCAAGAACCCTAACGAGGCCCGCATCAAGGGAGCCCGCTACTACGACGGCGTCAACTTCGCCCGCCGCGTGACCTGCCCCTGCTGGTTCTCTTTCGGATACAACGACGAGGTGGTGCCACCCACATCATCCTACGGCACCTACAACATCGTGAAGGCACCCAAGCACCTCAGCGTCTATCAGCTCACAGGCCACTACTGGTTCCAGGAGCAATGGGACGAGTGGGAAGCATGGCTGCTGAAGATGATGGACATCAAATAGCATAAGCATCACTTTCAAAACATAAAACCATATCATAATGAAGACATCGATCATTACGACATTATTGCTGGCTCTCGGCCTCACCTGCGCCGCCTCACCTGCCACCCAGCTCATCCGCCGCATGGCAAAGTTGCAGAAAAGCGGAGTGATGGTAGGTCATCAAGACGATCCTGTCTATGGCAGCACATGGAAATGGGATCAAGGACGCAGTGACGTAAAGGAGGTCTGCGGCGACTATCCTGCCGTGATGGGCTTTGAGCTCGGTGACCTGGAGATGGGAAAAGCCAAGAATCTCGATGGCGTGCCCTTTGACCGTATGCGTCAGGAAATCAAAGCACAGAACCGTCGCGGCGGTATTGTGGAGATCAGCTGGCACCCCAACAACCCTGTCACCGGCAAGAATGCCTGGGATCCCGAAGGCAAACCGGTCGGAGAAATACTCCCCGGCGGCAAGCGCTGCAAGGAGTTTGCCAAGCGCATGAAGCGTGTGGCTCACTTCCTGTCTACCCTTCGCGACGACAAGGGACAGCCGATCCCCGTCATCTTCCGCCCTTGGCACGAGATGGGCGGAGGATGGTTCTGGTGGGGAAAAAACAGCTGCACCACTGAGCAATATAAGCAACTCTATGTCTATACCTATCAGTTTATGAAGCGCCATGGCCTCAACAACCTCGTGTGGGCCTTCTCGCCTAACGCGGGCGACAAAAGTCTGGAGACTTATTATCCGGGAGATAGATATGTGGATCTGATAGGCGTAGACCTCTACGACTTTGAAGGCAGTACTGAAAACTACACCAAGAACATTGAGCGTGAGCTGAGCCGGTTGACTGAAATGGGCAAGAAGCATCAGAAACTCATCGCCCTGACAGAGACCGGATCGCAGAAACTGCCTGTCAAAAACTGGTTCACCACGGTGCTCTGGCCGGCCATCAAGCCCTATCCCATCTGCTACGTACTCTTCTGGCGCAACGCCTGGGACAAGCACCAAGAGCTCTATGTCCCTTACGCAGGGCATCCCGAGGCCAACGACTTTAAGACTTGGGTCGAAGATCCCCGCGTGCTGACTGTCAAAGACATCGCCAAGACCAAATAGCACTCACCGACTTGCCGGCATCATCGTTCAGGAAACTTCCTCATCATTTTGCCTTGGCAAGACCTCACATCAAGCAAAACATAATATCAACTGATAAAAACCATTCACAAATGACAGATTTCAAAGAACGCGTCGCTAAGTTGCGCGCACACCACGAAGAATTGCTTACTCGCAAGAACGTGCCTCTGGAATGGGGCAACGGCATCTACACACGTTATAAATATCCTATCCTCACTGCCGAGCACACGCCTTTAGAGTGGCGCTACGACTTCAATGAGAAGGACAATCCCTACCTCATGCAGCGCATCATGATGAACGCCACACTCAACAGCGGAGCCATCAAGTGGCATGGCAAATACCTGCTCGTCGTGCGTGTGGAGGGTGCAGACCGCAAGAGCTTCTTCGCTGTTGCCGAGAGTCCCAACGGTGTAGACAACTTCCGCTTTTGGCCGGAGCCCATCACCATGCCCGAGGATGTGATTCCCGCCACCAATGTCTATGACATGCGTCTCACCGCCCACGAGGACGGCTGGATCTACGGTGTGTTCTGCGCTGAGCGTCACGACGACAGCCAGCCCGGCGATCTGAGTGCCGCAACAGCCACAGCCGGCATCGCACGCACCAAGGACCTCATCAACTGGGAACGTCTGCCGGACCTGAAATCCAAGAGCCAGCAGCGCAACGTCGTGCTGCATCCTGAGTTTGTCGACGGCAAGTACGCCTTCTACACACGTCCTCAGGACGGCTTCATTGACGCCGGTTCCGGCGGCGGCATCGGCTGGGCACTTGTCGACGACATCGAGCACGCTGAGGTAAAAGAAGAGAAGATCATCAACCTGCGCCACTATCACACCATCATGGAGGTGAAGAACGGTGAGGGTCCTCACCCCATCAAGACACCTCAGGGATGGCTCCATCTCGCCCACGGCGTACGCGGCTGCGCCAGTGGTCTGCGCTATGTGCTCTACATGTACATGACTGCTCTCGACGATCCCACACGCGTCATTGCCCAGCCGGGCGGCTATTTCCTCGTTCCTCAGGGCGAAGAGTATATCGGCGACGTGATGAACGTGGTGTTCTCCAACGGTTGGATTGCTGACGAGGACGGCAAGGTGTTTATCTACTACGCCTCTTCCGACACCCGTATGCACGTAGCCACCTCGACCATCGACCGTCTCGTGGACTACTGCATGCACACGCCCGCTGACGGCTTCGCTACCGGCAAGAGCGTGGAAACCATCAAAAAGCTCATCGCCAAAAACAAAGAAAATCTGAAATAAACAATAAGCGACACAAGCCTTTGTCAGAACCCTGAAGTGCTGACAAAGGCTTCGTCAATGAAACCTTACCAATGGCTAAAATTAAACTATCAGAGAAAATAGGCTATGCACTCGGTGACGCTGCAGCAGGCGGCATCACTTGGAAGATCATGTCCATCGCCTTCCCGTTATTCTTCACCAATGTCTTCGGCCTGACCTTCTACGATGCTGCCGTGCTGATGCTGGTGGCGCGTCTCATTGATGTCTTCATCGACCCTATCATCGGCGTCATTGCTGACCGCACGCAAAGCCGCTGGGGCACCTACCGTCCTTGGGTCATCTTTGGTTCCATCCCCTTGGGCGTCATCTTCGCCCTGCTGCTCTATACGCCTGATCTTGGTCCTGTGGGCAAGCGCATCTACGCTTACTTCTTCTATATTCTGATGATGCTGGTCTATTCGCTCGTCAATGTGCCGTTCGGCTCTTTGCTTGGCGTGATGACCGACGACGACAACGAGAAGAACCAGTTCTCCGCTTTCCGCATGGTGGGTGCCTATGCCATGGGCTTCGTCACCCTGCTCTCCTTCCCTTATCTTCAGAAGTTTGTCGGTGGCACTGACCAGCATCAGTATGCCGTGCTCGGTTGTTTCTTCGGTGCCCTCGCCGCTGCGGGCACGCTGGCCTGCGGTCTGCTCACCAAGGAACGCCTGAAACCGGTGCGTGCCGAGAAGTTCTCGGGCAAGCAATTCGTGGACTTGGTAAAGAACAAACCCTGGATCTTCATGACGCTCACGGCAGTCTGCACCAACTTCTTCAACGGCTTCCGCTATGCTGTGGCCGGATATATGTTCTCCTACTGCATGGGCGGTGACATCACCGTGGGCAGCCTCATCATCAACTACACCGTGTTTATGGCCTTCGGCGAAGTCACCTGCATGATCTTCGGCGGCCTTTCACCGGTCTGCACGAAGTGGCTGGGCTCGAAGCGCAAGACATTTATGTTCTCTGCCTTCATCTGCTTTGTGACCTCCATCCTTTTCTTCTTCATCCCGATGAAACCGGCATATATCTGGGTGATGATCGGTGTGACCATCCTCACCTCGGCCGGTGTGGGCATCTACTCTCCGCTATTGTGGTCGATGTATGCCGACGTGGCTGACTACGCGACGAAGAAGAACGGCACCTCCTCTACAGGCCTTATCTTCTCCTCCGGCACCATGGCACAGAAGTTCGGCACGGCCATCTCAGGCTCGCTGATCGCTATGTTCCTCGGCTTGGCCGGTGCCCACATGATCACCGACCAGTTTGGCAACCCCACCATCGACCCGCAGTCCATCACCGACTCCGTGCTGACGATGGTCTGGGCCTTGTTCTCCCTGTTCCCGGCAGCCTTCGCTCTGATCATGATGCTGCTGTCCTATCTCTATCCTATTAAGAAATAATGACTATGGAAACGCTCAAAAAAGAAATGAAACAGTGCTTGGAGAACAACATCCTCCGGTACTGGATCGATAAGGTCACGGACAAAGAGCACGGCGGATACTACGGCCGTGTCGACGGTCACGACCATGTGCACCCCGAAGCAGAGAAGGGCGCGATCCTCAACGGACGTATCCTGTGGGCCTTCTCCGCCGCCTACCGTGTGATGAAAAACAAGGAATATCTCGATGCCGCCACACGTGCCAAGGACTATATCCTCGATCACTTCATCGACAAAGAGTACGGTGGCGTGTACTGGAGCCTCGACTGTGAGGGCAAGCCGCTCGACACCAAGAAGCAGACCTACGCCATCGGCTTCGTCATCTACGGCCTCAGCGAGTATGCGCGCGCCACAGGCGACAAGCAGGCGCTCGACGCTGCCATCAAACTCTACCACGACATAGAGGCCCACGCCTACGATGCCGTCAACGGAGGATACGTAGAGGCTCTCACACGCGAGTGGAATCCTATCGCCGACATGCGTCTCTCCGACAAGGACGAGAACGGGGCCAAAACGATGAACACCCATCTGCATGTCATCGAACCTTATACCAACCTCTACCGTGTATGGCCTTCCAAGGAGCTGCACGAAAGCATCCATCGGTTGCTCGACGTTTTCACCGACAAGCTATATAATAAGGAGACGCATCATCTCGACCTCTTCTTCGACAATGCGTGGCACGGCCGCCGCAACATCGAAAGCTATGGCCACGACATCGAGGCTACTTGGCTGCTGTGGGAAACAGCCCTCGTACTCGGTGAGGATGACGTGAAGGCAAAGCTCGGACCCATCGTCGTGGACTTGGCAAAAGCCGCTGACGAAGGCCTGCAACCCGACGGATCCATGATCTATGAGCACTGGAAGGACACCGGAAAGACCGACCGTCAGCGTCAGTGGTGGGTGCTCTGCGAGAATGTCATCGGCCACGTCAACCTCTATCAGTACTTCAACGACGCATCCGCGCTGAAAGTGGCCAAAGACTGCTGGACGTTTATCGACAAGCATCTCGTGGACCACGTCAATGGCGAATGGCACTGGGCGGTCGACGACAACGGCAAGATCAACCTCGACGACGACAAGGCAGGCTTCTGGAAATGCCCTTACCACAACAGCCGCATGTGTTTGGAAATCATTGAACGACAAGTTTAAAGCCCTACAACTATGAACAGCCACGTTTTGCATGAGATCACTCCACTGATGGACAAAGACATCCTCTATATCGTGGAGCGACACAAGAAAGAGTTCACCTATCCCATCCACTGTCATGAGGTCTGTGAACTGAACTTCGTTGAAAACGCCAGAGGTGTCAGGCGAATCGTGGGCGACAGCAGTGAGGTCATAGGCGACTATGACCTCGTGCTCATCAGCAGCAACGAGCTTGAGCACGTTTGGGAGCAAGGCGACTGCCATAGCGACGACATCCGGGAGATTACCGTACAGTTCGATCTCGGCGATCTCAACGAAGGACTGCTCGCCAAAGCACCCTTCGACAATATCCGCAAGATGCTCACAGAGGCGCAGAAAGGCATCGCCTTTCCCATCAGCACGATCATCAAGATCTACGAGAAGCTGGAAAACCTCGGGCACCAGGGCGATAAGTTCATGGCTACGATACAGTTCCTTGAGATTCTCAACACCCTTGCAACCAGTGAGGGCATGAGGACGCTGGCCACGACAAGCTACGCCAAAGTGGACATCGAGGACGACAGCCGACGCATCCTCAAGGTGAAAAACTACATCGCCGAGAACTATATGAACGACCTCATGCTCGAAGATCTCTCTGGGATTGCCAACATGAGCAAGAGTTCTTTCAGCCGCTTCTTCAAGCAGCACACGGGCCGAACGCTAAGTGATTACATCATCGACATACGCATGGGCAACGCCACACGCATGCTCATCGACACTAACGAGAGCGTTGGAGAGATCTGCTTCAAGTGCGGATACAACAACATGAGCAACTTCAACCGCATCTTCAAGCGCAAGAAAGGGTGCACGCCCAGCGAGTTCCGCGAACAATACAAGAAGGTGAGGATCATCATCTGAAAATGTTCACTGTCCAAGAAAAAGGCAAAAGCACTGCTTGTCAGCCTAACACACTGACATACAGTGCTTTTCTTTTTATCATTCATTCTGTCTATCGCCTCATAGAAAAAGGCTGTTGCAAGCGTGGAAATAAACTCCTATCTTTGCACCAGAGAAAAGAAAACAAGATTATCAACCACAAAAACAAATAACATTATGAAGACTCTGAATTTCACCGGACTCAACAGCGAGCTCACTCTCAACGTCGTTAACGCTCTGGCTCAACTGCTCGCAGACTTCCAGATTCACTACACCAACCTGCGCAACCTCCACTGGAATGTACGCGGACACGGCTTCTTCATCATGCACGAGAAATACGAGGAGCTCTACGATGACGCTGCCGCTAAGATCGACGAGATCGCTGAGCGCATTCTCCAACTCGACGGTACGCCCGAGAGCCGCTTCTCCGCTTACCTCAAAGTGGCAAAGGTACAGGAACTCGAAGTGCCCGAGACAGGCTGCAACGCAGTGGAGTATGTCCTCGACACCCTGAAGACGCTCATCGCACAAGAGCGCGAAGTGCTCCGCTTAGCTGCCGACGCCGGTGACGAGGTCACCGTGGCACTGATGAGCGACTACCTCAAGGAGCAGGAGAAGACAGTTTGGATGCTCGTAGCCTTCAACTCGCCCAAATGCGCTAAATGACGCAAAGGCGACGGCTCGCAAGCCTTACATAGCTTACTATACATAGAGAATTGATTCATCCTTTATCGCCGCATTGGCAAAGATTTCCCTCACGGAAATTTGCCGATGCGGCATTTTTTTCTTAATTTTGCCGCAGATCATGCGGCGTTATTTGAAAGATAATACCGCAAACTCACCAAAAACAGCACCATGTATATACACGAAAGAGACAACTGGACAGATTTCCGATGGGATGCCAATGCCATTTTGCCACCATTGGAACAGGCTTCTCATAAGCTGGGATCGCTTTATGGGCAATTAGGACAACTGGGCTTTGACAGCCGTCTCGGTGCCATGGCCGAGAATCTCACCCACGATATTGTCTACTCCTCAGAAATCGAAGGCATCAATCTCAATGCCGATCAGGTGCGGTCGTCCATCGCACTCAGGTTAGGAATAGAGAGCACGAAGTTTGTTGCTCCCTCGCACTATGTCGACGCCGTGGTCGCTGTGATGCTCGACGCCGTTGAGCACTACGACCGTCCTATCACCAAGCAGATACTATGTGGCTGGCAGACGGCTTTCTTCCCGACAGGATTCAGTGCAGGCGAACAGATAGAGACGGGCAGATACAGAAGCCATGACGAGCATATCGTCTCAGGGTATCTCGGGCGCGAAAGGGTGCACTATGTGGCTCCCAAGCCCGACAGAATAGAAACTGAGATGGACCGATTCATCAACTGGTTTAACAGCGAGGCACAAGACTCCTATCTGATTCGCTCTGCCATTGCCCATTTTTGGTTTGTCTCCATCCACCCCTTTGAGGATGGAAACGGGCGGCTGGCAAGGATTCTGTCCGACATGATGCTCGCCCGCGGCGAAAAGAGTAAATTCCGGTTTTACAATATATCCTCCGCTATCAATAGCGACAAGAAGCACTATTACGAGATACTGGAGCGGGCACAGAAAGGCAATGGTGACCTGACGGAATGGATACAGTGGTATATCACCACGCTGATACGTGCCCTCGATACGTCGGCAGGGATGCTCAACTCGGTTCTGAACAAAGCTGTCTTTTGGAATCGCGCTCACACCTTGTCCATGACGGAAAGGCAGAAACGCACCATCAACCTATTCCTTGACGGATATGAGTCGAAGATAACGACAAAGCAATGGGCCGCACTCAACAAATGCTCCAAGGATACAGCCAACCGCGACATCCAAGATTTGGTTCACAAACATGTACTAAAAGAGGAGATGCCGGGGGCCAAACGTCCAAGCTATGCCATCGTGTACATCGACAGCGACATCTCGCCGCTCTTCTCTCAGATACAAATCACCGGAAAAGGAGATGCAAGCCGTCTGCTCACCACTTTTCAAGACGGCACGCATGTCGACATGCCGATACAAGCATTGGATGCTGAGCGCTATGAGAAAGGAGAGCTACCGGCGTCTCTTCTCTTAAACAAATACTGCGCCTATCTGGTGAAATAGACAAAATGCAGCTCATACAGCCCTACTCTTACAGCCCTCTCTCCTCTGTGCTTTCCACAAGGTGAAGTCTTCTCCGTATCTCTGTGGCTCTGTGTGAGAGATAAATACCAAGCGCTTTCTTGGAACGCAACGCGCCCCCATATCAGCCAGAAAGCGATATGGGGGCGCTTATATATAATAAGGTGTAGATTACTCTACATCGTTGTTGTGGTCGAGCTTGTCGCTGAAGTCCTTAGGAGCATCAGCATTGTCGTGATGCTCGAAGCGACGGGGACGACGCTCACCGCCGTTGTTGCCGCCATCGCGACGCGGACGACGCTCGCCACGCTCGCCACGTGGACGACGCTCACGCTCGACATAGCCCTCAGGCTTGTCGATGAGCACACGGTGTGAGAGCTTGTACTTACCGGTCTTAGGATCGATCTCAAGCAGCTTCACCTTGATCTTGTCACCTTCCTTGATGCCAGCCTCCTCAACGGTCTCCAGGCGCTTCCAGGCGATCTCAGAGATGTGGAGCAGGCCTTCCTTGCCCGGCAGAATCTCTACGAAGCAACCGTAAGGCATGATGCTCTTCACGGTGCCCTCATAGACCTCACCGACCTCAGGCACAGCCACGATAGCCTTGATCTTGGCCAGCGCAGCGTCGATGCTGTCCTTGTTAGGAGCAGAAACCTGCACCTTGCCCACACCGTCGGCCTCGTCGATGGTGATGGTAGCGCCGGTGTCTTCCTGCATCTGCTGGATGATCTTTCCGCCCGGGCCAATGACGGCACCGATGAACTCCTTAGGAATGGTGAAGGCGACGATGCGGGGCACCTGAGGCTTCAGCTCCTTGCGGGGCTCAGAGATAGTCTTCATCATCTCGTTCATGATATGCTCACGACCAGCCTTAGCCTGCATGAGAGCTTTCTCAAGAATTTCGAATGGCAGACCGTCGCACTTGATATCCATCTGAGTAGCGGTCAGACCGTCACGTGTACCTGTGGTCTTGAAGTCCATATCGCCGAGGTGGTCCTCATCACCGAGGATATCGCTCAGGATCGCATAGCCTTCCTCACCGGGGTTGTGGATAAGACCCATGGCAATACCGGCCACCGGCTTCTTCATAGGAACGCCGGCATCCATCAGTGCCAGCGTGCCGGCACAGGTGGTAGCCATAGAAGAAGAACCGTTGGACTCAAGCACCTGGCTCACCAGACGCACAGTGTAAGGGAAGTCCTCAGGGATTTGGCCCTTCAGTGCACGCCAAGCCAAGTGGCCGTGGCCAATCTCACGACGGCCTACGCCGCGCTGTGCCTTAGCCTCGCCGGTGCAGAACGGTGGGAAGTTGTAGTGGAGCAGGAAACGCTGGTAGCCGCGGTTGAGCACACCGTCGACCATCTTCTCGTCGAGCTTGGTACCGAGTGTACAGGTAGTAAGCGACATCGTCTCACCACGCTGGAAGATAGCTGATCCGTGAGGCATGGGCAGCGGAGACACCTCGCACCAGATCGGACGGATGTCGGTAGTGCCACGGCCATCCATACGCAGGCCCTCGTCGAGGATGCAACGGCGCATAGCGTCACGCATCACGTCGGCATAGTAGCGGGTAGCCTCAGCATGCTTCTCCTCAAGATCCTCCTCAGAGAGATCTGTGTGAGCGGCATCGTACTTCTCCAGGAAGTCAGCGAGCACCTTGTCATAGGCGTCGTTGCGCTCCTGCTTAGGCAGTGCCTTATGGTTGATCTCGTAGCAGGGCTTATAGAGTTCGTCCTTGATCTGCTGGCGCAGGTCTTCGTCGTTGATCTCATCGTCGTACTCGCGCTTCTTGTCAGTACCGAGTTCTTTGGCCAGCTCGTCCTGGAGCTCGCACATCGGCTTGATGGCGGCGTGAGCAGCCTTGAGGGCGTCGATGAGGTCTTTCTCCTGAACCTCTTTCATCTCGCCTTCCACCATCATGATGTTGTCCTTGGTAGCACCGACCATCAAGTCCATGTCGGCATCAGCCATCTGCTGGAAGGTGGGATTGATGACGTACTCGCCATTGATGCGGGCCACGCGAACCTCAGAGATTGTATAGTCAAAAGGAATGTCAGAGCAAGCCATAGCTGCGGAGGCGGCAAAACCTGCCAGTGCATCGGGCTGATCCACGCCGTCGGCGGAAAGCAACATCACCTGCACATACACCTCGCAGTGATAGTCAGAAGGGAAGAGAGGGCGCAGGGCACGGTCTACCAGACGGGAGACGAGGATCTCCTCATCGCTGGCTTTGCCCTCACGCTTAGTGAATCCGCCCGGGAAACGGCCTGCAGCACTGTACTGCTCACGATAGTCTACTTGCAAAGGCATGAAATCTGTTCCCGGAACTGCCTCTTTGGCTGCGCAAACGGTAGCAAGCAGCACGGTGTTGCCCATACGCAGGACAGCAGCGCCATCGGCTTGCTTCGCAACCTTTCCGGTTTCAATTGAGATGGTTCTTCCATCTGGCAATTGAACGGTTTTTGTAATTACGTTCATCTAAAATCTAAAAAACTTCGTTTTTGTACAAACATCAAAATAAATCGTGCAAATATACCTCTTTTATAGGACATAAGCAAATTGCAGCGCGGATATTTATTCTTTTTTATTAATGTCTTCCGCTCTTTGACGAAATTGCCACGACAGGAAGAAGAAAAAAAAGCATGATGCCCCGCAACAAACCTTACGATGCATCATGCTGGATTCCGACACCGCCCCAACATAGTGGCAAGACGTATGCCGGGGCTGATGACAGAGAAAGACAGACGGTTATTTGCCGCCCTTCCCTATGCTTTTTGGCCGAGCTGCCGGCGTTTCTCTTCGCCAAACTCCTTGGAGATGTAGTTGTAGATGCTCTGACAAGCTGCCGCGGAGAACTCCTGGGCACAGGCGATGATGCTGTCCCACTGCTCCTCGGTGAGCCCGCGCTCGATGTCTTCGCGCGTGATGCCATACTTCACCATGCCATAGATGAGTCCGGCGTTGAAGTTGTCGCCGGCACCCACCGTGCTGACCGTAGGCGTCTCGATGGCGGGATAGCTCTTGCGGAAGCCGTTGTCGGCACGCAGCTCCACGGGACGGGCGCCCTGAGTGTAGATGAACTTCTTGCAGTAGAACGAGATCTCGGAGTTGTAGACCTTGTCGGGATCGCTGAGCTTGTAGAGCACCTCAAAGTCCTCGTGACTGCCTCGCACGATGTCGGCATACTCAAGATTCTCGAGATAGTTGGGCGTGATCTTCATCACCTCGTTGCGGTGTGACGACCGGAAGTTGACGTCGTAGTAGATGATGGCACCGTGGTTGCGCGCATAGTCGAGCAATCCGACGATCTGCGGACGGATGACGGGGTTGACGGCAAAGAACGAGCCGAAGATGACAATGTCGTCGGGCTGGATGTCGGGATAGACAAAGTCAAGCTGGTCGTGCGGGTGATCTTTATAGAAGATGTACTGTGCGTCGTTGTTGTCATCGAGGAAGGCGAGTGATACAGGCGACTTCGACTCGGGGAAGACATTGACGTTGGTAGTGTCCACACCATTGTCCTTGAGAAAACGAACGATATTCTGTCCCACGCGGTCATTGCCGGTTTCACTGATGAAAGTGGTGCTCACGCCCGCACGCGCCATCGAGATGATGGCATTAAACGACGAGCCACCGGGGTAAGCACCGATGGGCTGCTCATGCTTGAAGATGATGTCAAGCACCGTCTCTCCTATTCCTATTACTTTTCGCATACTTAGTATATATTTTCCTTGGGGTGATTTTCAAAGTGCAAATATCTGAAAAATATGGCATAAATCAAAGGGATTTTGCGTATTTTTGCAGGTGAAATGAAATATAACACCTTTACGCTGTCCAACGGACTGCGCATCATACATCTGCCCTCCACCGCGCCCGTGGTCTACTGCGGCTATCAGATCAACGCCGGATCTCGCAATGAAGACGCCGGCGAAGAGGGACTCGCACACTTCTGCGAGCACACCACTTTCAAGGGCACTCAGCGGCGACACGCTCTCGAGATACTGAACTGTCTGGAGAGTGTCGGCGGGGACCTCAACGCGTTCACCAACAAGGAGGACACCACCTACTATGCCGCTATCCTCAAGGACCACATGCCCAGGGCCGTGGACTTGCTCACCGACATCGTCTTCCACTCGACTTATCCCCAGCAGGAAATTGACAAGGAGGTGGAGGTGATCTGCGACGAGATAGAGAGCTACAACGACTCACCCGCTGAACTCATCTACGACGAGTTTGAAAACCTCATCTTCCGTGGTCATCCCTTAGGGCATAATATCCTCGGCACCGCTGACCAAGTGCGCGGCTATACCACAGCTGACGCACTGCGCTTTACGCACCGTTACTACCGTCCCGACAACGCGATTTTCTTCGCCTACGGTGATGTGGATTTCCACCGCCTCGTGCGTCTGCTCGACAAGGCGACGAAGGACCTGAGCGCTCAGGAGGGTGCAGATCAAGACCGGCTGCTACTTTCTGCAGCTTCTTCCTCATCCACCACGTCAGCAACCTCATCTGAGGCACTGCGACAAAAAGAGGAAGAAGAGAAAAGCGACGCCAGCGACCTTCAGCGACAAAAAGATGAAAAGGCAGGAAACGTCTCAGAAAGCAAACTGCGACAAAAAGATGAATTGTTGCCTGGCAACACGTATATCATTGATAAACAGACACATCAGGCACATGTGATGCTTGGTCACAGAGCCTACGACGTGCATGACAACCGCAGAATCGCGCTCTATCTGCTCAACAACATCATCGGCGGACCCGGCATGAACGCTAAGCTCAACCTCGCACTGCGGGAGCGCAACGGACTCGTCTATACCGTGGAGAGCACAATGGTCAGCTATGGCGACACGGGAATATGGAGCGTATATTTCGGATGTGACGAGCACGACATCAAACGGTGCGTCAGACTGACACGCGGCGTCGTGGAGAAGTTCATCGATCAACCGTTGACTGATCGACAGCTCCATGCCGCGAAGAAGCAGATCAAAGGGCAGATCGGTGTGGCGTGCGACAATCGTGAGAACTTTGCCCTGGACTTTGGCAAGAGCTTCCTTCACTATGGTTGGGAGAAAGACGTCACCGCACTCTATGAGAAAATCGATGCCGTGACAGCAGAGCAGATCCAACAGGTGGCAGCAGACATCATGGCACCGGAGAAGTGGACCACACTGATATATAAGTAAGGCCCTCCTCCGGCTCCCCCCGAGGGGGGAGAGATGCGATACCGAGCCCTCCTCCAGCTCCCCCAAAGCCCTCCTCCAGCTCCCCCCGAGGGGGGAGAGATGCGATACCAAGCCCCCCTCCAGCTCCCCCCAAGGGGGGAGAGATGCAATACCAAGAGAATACCTGTCTTGTTCAGACAATGCAAAACGACCATTGGGTTTCGCGGCTCTCCCCCCTCGGGGGGAGCTGGAGGAGGGCTTAGGGGAGCCGGAGGAGGGCCTACAGATACATCACGGCCTCATTGCCTTCATTAAACAGCAGGTCGAGAATGCTGAGGTTTGGCAGGAAGCCAAACTTCTGCTTGTAGACCTGGTAGTAAGGTTTGGGCTGGAAGTCAGCATCGGGCAATGGATGCTTCGGACGGATGACTTCGCGGTAATCGGCCCATTGTGTGTGATTATCAGCGATTCCATCGGAAGAGATCAAAGCGACCTCTGCATGATCAGCAGCGGTGGAATCGGGCAATTTGACGTACTCGTCGGTTCGTCTCAGCGTAGGATGGATGTCCAGCAGCTCGCACATCTTCTCCGTGATGGCGAGGTCGTAGTCATAGAGAAACTGCCACCTCTTCTCGAAGAAGGGGCGTAGGTCGTCGGCATAGAACTCAAAGAAGGGGCTCTCGCCGTAGGCTGAGACAAGGGCATTCCAGTGGAGATGGCGCCAGGCACCGTGGTCGCTGATGCGTATGTCGCGCATCTCGCATTTCAGGCCGTCGTAGCGCTCAATGGGTACGGTAAGGGCTTGTGTGCCCTGTGTCGTGGCGATGACGCAGCGGTTGCGATAGGTCTGCTTGATGAAGTTGTCATGCTGTTCAATATAGCAGAGCCCGGATCTGTTGAGCTTCTGATACCATTGTATAGGGCCAAAATAAGTGGCGGAAAGGAGAGTAGTCATTGCTGAGTGAGGAATGATGAGTGATAAATGAAGAGAAGAGCCGCTGCACAACAGCGGCAAACCCAACGGTTGCACGTAGAAGGCAAGACGCTGCACCCCGAAGGCAAGACACTGCACGGAACCGCAGAGCGCTTTATGGCGCAAGGCGGTAGGCTTTCCCTATGATCTGATGGAGATGCACGAGGGTCTGTCCCTGCCCGGTGTTGACGAGATAGATTTTGCAGTCCATGCAACGGCACCGATGACAGCAACGCAGCGGGATGCGGAAACGGTCGTTGCCCAGCCGGATGGTGTCACCGGGAAGGGCTTCTATGCGTCCGATATTCATCGGGCTGTCGGCATAGCGGCTGGTAACGTGCCAGTCGGAATAGTACAGCACCAGGTCGCCACGACGGAAATTGTCATGCACCAACTTGTTCACTACCACACGATCGCCCTTATGGTACTCGTTACCAAACCCGGAGGGAAGTGTGCAGACGGCGAAGGCAAATGTATGCACGGCCACCACCAAAGCGGTGGCGACACACAGCGCAATGACAAATTTCAGCGTTTGCTTCAGCAAGATCTATATATATATAATAAGGAGTGAACAAAAACGGAAGAGCCACGGCACGCCGCGATGGGCGTGTCATGGCTGACCGATATTACTTGATGTTGTCTACCCAGCGGAAGAGCCGGCTCCATCGGATACCACTGAAACCATGGCGGTCAGGATCGGAACTCCACCAGATGAAGATGGGCTTGCCCACGATATGGTCTTCAGGCACGAAGCCCCAGTAGCGTGAGTCCTCGGAGTTGTGGCGGTTGTCACCCATCATCCAGTAGTAGTCCATCTTGAACGTATAGTGGTTGGCAGGTTTGCCGTTGATATAGATGCGGTTGTTTTTCACCACCAGGTTGTTGTGCTCATAGACACGGATGGGGCGCTCATAGATGGCAATATTGTCCATGGTGAGCTTGACCGTAGCACCTTTCTTCGGAATCCAGATCGGTCCGTAGTTGTCGCGTGTCCATCCTGTGACCATGTTCATCGGGTAGAGATCACCGGTGACAGCGTCGTTGACGATGTGGATGCTGGCTACGAGATCCTTGCGGTGGGAGAGATACTTCACAGCGCGCTTGGTCAGCGGCATGGCGCCGCCCTGATTGAGATAGCCCAAGTCTTCCATGGAGATACCCAAATCTTTCAACACGTCATCGGGCAGGTCGCGCTTGAGCTTGACGTAATAAAAGTACTGCACGTTGTCGGGCTCCTTGTTGGGCTTACCGTCGAGGTAGACGATGCGGTTCTTGATCTGCAATGTCTGTCCCGGCAAACCGACGCAACGCTTGACGTAGTTCTCGCGGCGGTCGGTGGGACGGTGGTCGATCATGCCATACTTCACCGGGTTCTGCACGATATATTCGCGACCCAGGTTATAGATCATATTGAAGTAGTCGAGCTGTCCCTGGCGGTTGAGCGTGGCGGGATTGACGGGATTGGGGTTCTGGGATTGGTAGAGCTCCGTACCAAAGTCGTAGCACATCGTGTAGTAGCTGTTGGCGTACTGGTCCTCGGTGAGGATCGTGTCACCGGCAGGATAGTTGAAGACCACGATGTCGTTGAGCTTGACATGGCCCAAGCCTTTCACACGGCGATAGTCCCAATGCGGCCACTCGATGTAGCTCTTGGTATGGATGATGGGCAGCGTGTGCTGCGTGAGCGGCATGGTGAGCGGTGTCTCAGGGATACGGGGACCGTAGCTGAGTTTGGAAACAAAGAGGTAGTCGCCCGTGAGCAGACTCTTCTCCAGGGAACTCGATGGGATGACGTAGTTCTGGAAAGCGAAGAGGTTGATGAAGTACACGGCTACCAGGGCGAACACCAGCGCGTCGACCCAGCTCATGATGAAGCGCACGGGGCCCTCAGCGTCCTTCCACCAGGTCCAACGAATCTTCTTGGTGATATAGTTATCGAAGATGAACGGGACGATGATCAGTCCCAACCAACTCTTCACCCACAGGAGGAAGAGCAGATAGAGCGCAGTGACCACACCAAACTTGATCCACTGCTTCTTCATGTTCATCTGGGCTTTTTCCTTATCGATCATATACTAATTACGAATTACAAAGGGTGGACTAAAACTTAAACAGGTCGCTCGTGGTGAGCAGTCCCTTATGGTCTTTGGTGAACTCAGCGGCGAGCACGGCACCGAGGGCAAAGCCCTTGCGGCTGTGGGCGTCGTGGGTGATAGTGATGCAGTCGGCCTCAGAGTCGTAAGCGATGGAATGGATGCCGGGCACCTCGTCGTGGCGGATGCTGTCGACAAGCAGCTCATCGGCCTTGTGGTCCTCAGTTCCGTCGACATGTCCGTCGTCCCATACGGTAGTGCCGGCCTTCCACGATGTCTTGCGGTCGAGGTTGTCGATGATATCCTCCGCCAAGGTGATGGCTGTGCCCGACGGCGCGTCGAGTTTATGGATATGGTGTGTCTCGGTCATCTTCACGTCGTACTGAGGGAACTGGTTCATGATTTTGGCCAGATACTTATTGACAGCTGAGAAGATCGCTACGCCAATGGAGAAGTTGCTGGCCCAGAAGAGCGTCTGCTTGCCGTCTTTGCAGAGCGCCTCCACATCGGCTTTGTGGTCCTTCATCCAGCCCGTGGATCCACTCACCACCTTGACGTTGTGGGCAAAAGCGCGCAGATAGTTGCCGTAGGCAGCCGTGGGGTTGGTAAACTCTATGGCGACGTCGGCCGACGCAAAGGCGGGGCTGTCGAAGTCGTCCTGGTTGTTGACATCAATCTTACAAACAATCTCGTGACCACGCTCCAGGGCGATCTGCTCGATCATGTGTCCCATCTTGCCGTAGCCAATCAAAGCTATTTTCATGTATTTCCGGAATTAAACGTTTCTGCAAAATTAGCGATTTTATGGCAAAAGCCGTCGTTTTTGGCGCTTAAAATATTCAAAATGAGCCGCATTAGATACTTTTAACCGCAATACCGCCTTTGGTAACATCCTTTTAAGGAAAAAACATGTAACTTTGTAGATGTTTTCGGACTATACATGCCTTTACATAACACTTTCAAGGAATGAAAAGATACTTCTACACACTACCCTTGTTGGCTGCTACGCTGACGCTGAGCTCCTGCTTCAAAGAGGAACCGCTCAACAGCGAGTGCGACATCACGCACGTGAGTCTGCACACCGACAACCCATTGGCTACTTTCTATCAGCTGTCCGACACAGCAAAGGACGTGCTGTCCACCGACAGCCTCATCTCCTTTGAGGTGAGACGCGAACACGAGGCTGACCTCAGCCTGCTCACACCGACATTGCGGCTCACACCGGGTGCCAAAGCGGTGATGACCGGCAGCGAGGTCGACAAGAAGAACGGCGGAAAGTGGCACTATCAGGTGGTCTCGGAGGACGGGCACTGGCACCGCAACTACACGGTGGAGGTAAGGCCGACGACACGTATGACCAACGACACGGTGAAGTTTGACTTCGAGAACTATGAGCTGGAGCCAAAAGGACATTATTATGTCTGGCATATCCTGCGCAACGATGGCAGCAACGCGGGTGAATGGGCTAACGGTAACCCAGGCTTCAACCTCAGCATGGGCTCGGCCAAACCCGACGAATACCCGACGGCACCGCTGATCAACGGCTACGACGGTGCGGCCGTGAAGCTCACCACACGCAGCACGGGACCTTTCGGAGCGATGGTCAACAAGCGCATCGCCGCCGGGAATCTCTTCATCGGCACCTTCGACATGGGCAGCGCACTGACCGACGCCATGAAGGCCACACACTTCGGACTGGTCTTCGACCGGCAGCCAATGACGCTCACAGGCTACTATACCTATCAGCCGGGAGCAACTTTCCAAGATCCTAAAGGCAACGCCGTGACTGACCGCACCGACCAGGCCGCCATCTACGCCGTGCTCTACCGCAACCACGACGATCAGGGCAACGCCGTCACGCTCTACGGCGACAACGTGAAGACAAGTCCACAGATCGTCGCCATCGCTGACATGGGCATGGTAAAACCCGCAAAAGAGTGGACACCTTTCTCCATCGACTTTAAATATCTCAGCGACATCGACCTCGACCTGCTCAAGCAGCACGGCTACAGCCTCACCATCGTCTTCTCGTCGAGCGCCGACGGTGACCAGTTTGAGGGGGCTGTCGGCTCCACGCTCTGCGTCGACAAAGTGAGACTGGCATGTAAAAAAGAACAATAATCTCTTAGACACCATGACGATGAACAAAATAAAAGCACTGTCCTTCACGCTCCTGCTCGCCCTTGCCGCTCACGCACAGGCCAAAGGACTGACCGACAACACGGAACTGAAACTGCATATCGGCTACAATATCGGCGGCACGGCGCCCGTGGGCATGCCGGCCTCGATACGCAAGCTCAACAGCTACACACTGCAACCCAACCTCGTGCTCGGCGTGGAGGCTGACAAAGCGCTCGACAAACATTGGGGACTGACACTCGGCCTGCAAATAGAAAACAAAGGTATGAAAGAGGACGCACGCGTGAAGAACTACCACGAGGAAGTGGTGCGCGGGGGCGAGAAACTCGCCGGTATGTTCACCGGCGACGTCACGACAGAGGTGACGGAGTGGATGCTCACGATCCCTCTGCACGCCCGCTGGCAGGCCACGAACCGTTTTTCGCTCCACGCCGGACCTTATCTCTCTATATTGACCCAGCGCAAGTTCACTGGCTATGCCCACGACGGCTATCTGCGCGTAGGCGATCCTACGGGAGCCAAGGTGATTCTTGGAGGCGACGAGAGCACACGCGGCGACTACGACTTCAGCGACGACATGCGACACCTGCAATGGGGCGTGGATGTCGGAGGAGAATACCGCATCTGGCAGCGCACGGCGATCTTCGCCAACCTCAGCTGGGGACTCAGCGGCATACACCACAGCGGCTTCACGGCCGTGGAGCAGACGCTCTACCCTATCTACGCCTCCGTGGGCGTGAGCTATCGGCTCAAACATCGGTAAATCATTGAATTCTGAAACATATATTATTATTAGTTCTTTCTAAAGTAAAAGGTTTTAATTATGAAGAAGACTTTACTCTCGTTAGCCCTGGCCCTGCTCTCCTCACTGAGCATGAGCGCCAAAGACTACACCGAAACACTCGTCGTGACCGTCAACGGATCAACAACCACGCAGACAGCTACTATCAGCGTGGACAAGCAGGCTGACGGACGATACAACTTCGCCTTGAAGAACTTTAAGTTGAACATGGCGGGAGCAGTGATGGGTATCGGAAACATCGAACTCAAGAATCTTGTGCCTGCTACAAGCAGCAAAGGTGATGTGCTTGCCACCGACACCACAATAACGATTTCAAAGGGTGATGACAAGTCAGTAGCCACGTGGATGGGCCCGATGCTGGGTCAGATTCCTCTTCAGCTGAAGACTCTTGTTCAGGATGATCATCTGTACACCGTGATCGATATTAAAATGGCATCCTTGAAGCAAGTCATCCACGTCACGTTCGGTGACAGATACCAGTTGCCAAACAGTGGGTTTGAGGATTATCGCACAGAGCAAATATTACAAGCAGACTTAACAGGAGTTAATCCTCCATCTACTATCAACGTGGAGGAGCCTCTGAACTGGCACTCTTTTGCTTCGGCTTCGGGTGACTATAAGGATGCAGCCAATGCTTTCTCTGCTCCACACACCTATTCCTCCGACGTCGTACGCAGTGGCGCTACGGGCAAGAAGAGTCTGCTGCTCACTTCTTCACTGGTATTGGGCTCCATTGTCGCCAATGGCACTATCACCACAGGACGCATGCAGGCTGGTTCTATGAGTGCTAGTGACACTAAAAACTGCGCCTATCTCTCTCTCGATGGCACAGACACGGACAGCCATGGTGATCCATTCTATGCACTCATGGACGGAACTCCAGACTCCATCGCCGTTTGGGTGAAGTTCAAGCAAGGCACACCTTCCGAAGAACATCCTTACGCTACGATCAGTGCCGCTCTCACCGATGGCACTTACTATCAAGATCCACAGGACAAGGACTACACCAATGTAGTGGCCACAGCAAAGAACGCTCAGATTGCCTCCAACAACTTTGAATGGCAGCGCATCGTCATTCCCTTTAAGTACAACGACAACGATGTGAAAGCCAAAGCTCTGCTCGTGACCATCTCCACCAACGCCGATCCCGGTCAAGGCTCTGCTGCTGACAATCTCTACGTCGACGACATCAGCCTCATCTACAACGTAGACAAGCCTGCGGTAACCGTCAACGGTCATGCCGTCACGCTTGACACAGAGGAAGTAACCACTACTGCCGCCGATCCGGCCACCGCCGTTGTTGACGCCACCACAGCCAACAAGGGCTCTTTCGCTGCCGTCAGCGAGCTCAGCTCTTCCGCCGATCAGCGCAAGCTGCAACTGCTCTACTGCTCTGACGACCTGCAGACGATCAAGACATATACCCTCGTTATCAACAAGGGAGCAGAGACTGGTATCAGCCAAATCAAAACTGCTACCAACAACGACAGCAAGGTCTATGACCTCAACGGACGCGAGGTGAAGACCATGCACCACGGCAACGTCTACATCCTCAACGGTAAGAAAGTGCTGAAATAAGCTTTCAGACAGGTCGAAAGCGCAAGCAACTGCCTGAATATCAACAAAGAGACAAGAAGAGAAAACTTTACATCTTTTTGTCGCCAAAGAAAAATCCCGCATCTGTAGTACACAGATACGGGATTTTTTCTTATCTTTGCAAATGAGTCTCCTTGCGTCAGCAAAGATGCTCCTAACCAAAATACTATTAAAGCCATCAGATGGAACAGCTATTGCACTACTGTTGGAAGCACAAGCTCTTCCCACTCAAACAACTCAAGACCACCAACGGACAAGACGTGGAGGTCATTGATCCGGGACTGCACAACCGCAACGCAGGACCCGACTTCTTCAACGCTAAGGTGAAGATCGACGGCACGCTGTGGGTGGGAAACGTCGAGATCCACGACAAGTCGTCGGACTGGTATCTCCACGGCCATGAGAAGGACGAACATTATAATAATGTGGTGCTACATGTCACGGGCAAAGCTGACACTGAGGTGAAGACTGCCAACGGCGACGTGCTGCCGCAATTAGAGATGGAAGTACCCGAGACGGTGGAGAGACACTACCATGAGCTGTTGCAGGAAGACCAATACCCACCCTGCTATCGCATCATTCCACAACTATCGCGACTGACCGTTCACTCGTGGATGAGCGCGCTGCAGACCGAGCGACTTGAGCAGAAAACGGAGAAGATACGCCAGCGCGTGGCCATCGCCAACGGCTCTTGGGAGCGGGCTTACTTCGTGACATTGGCGCGCAGCTTTGGTTTCAGCATCAACAGCGAGGCGTTTGAGCAGTGGGCACTCCACGTGCCGCTGCATGACGTAGACCATCACCGCGACGATCTCTTCCAGATAGAGGCGATCTTCATGGGGCAGGCGGGGATGCTCAACGCCGACGAGATGCCGCAACGGCGCAGAGAACAAGCTGAGAAAGACGAGTACTTCCAACGGCTGAGACATGAGTACCTCTATCTCGCTCATAAGTTCTCGTTGGAACCGATCAGCGGACAGCGGTGGCGTTTCCTAAGGCTGAGACCACAAAACTTCCCTACGATACGTATCTCGCAACTGGCCAACCTCTATTATCATCGCCGAACAGGACTGAGCCAACTCGTTGACTGCAAGACGCTGAAAGAGGTGCAGCAGCTCTTCGACACGGAAGCTACGCCCTACTGGGAGACGCACTATACCTTCGGAGCGGAAAGCAAGAAGACCGAGAAACGGCTGTCGAAAGACTCTATCACGGTGCTGACGATCAACACGGTGGTGCCGATGCTCTTCGCTTATGGCCGACACAAAGAGGATGACAGACTCTGTGACCGAGCCTTCGACTTCTTAGAGGAGCTTAAAGCTGAGGATAACCATATCGTCAGAATGTGGAAAGAATGCGGACTCGACGTAGAAAACGCCGGCGACTCTCAGGCGCTGATCCAGTTGAAAAACGAATACTGCGACCGCAAAGACTGCCTCCGCTGCCGATTCGGATATGAATACCTGAGAAATGTATAATGTATAGTGTATAAATAAGAATGAATAAATATCACTCAACACTCATGAAATCTTATCTCTTTGAAACCCGCATGGAGGTGCGCGATTACGAATGCGACATCGAGGGCATCGTCAACAACGCCAACTATCTCCACTATACCGAGCATACTCGTCACCGCTTTCTCCGTGCCCTCGGCGTGAGCTTTGCCGACCTGCACGAGAAGGGCGTGGACGCTGTCGTGGCACGGATGCAACTGCAATTCAAGCGGCCACTGAAATGCGACGACGAGTTTCTCTCGTGCCTCAACCTTCACAAAGAGGGCGTACGCTATGTCTTTGAGCACGACATCTACCGCGCTTCCGACAATGCGCTCTGTTTCCATGCCGACACCGAACTGGTCACGCTCATCAACGGACGGCTCGGTGTGAGCAAAGACTACGACGATGCCTTCCTGCCCGTCATTGACCGATTCGAAAAGGACGGCACGCCCATCACTGCTGCTGACAACAATATTTCTAAATAGACGCTATTCTCTAAGCATGATCACTGACGAGGAAATCATCAACACCATCATCCTCACACGCCTCAGCTACTTCCATCTCAACACGATGGTGGAGCTCTATAAGCAGCTGGGCTCCGCCACTGAGATCATCCGGCAACGCGATCGGCTCAAGACAACCTTTCCCGGTCTGCCTCAGCGCATTGCTGACGACCTGATGGACGCCGAAACCATGAGACCCAGGGCAATGGAGGAACTGGCCTATTGCAGGGAGCACGACATACAGATGCTGTGCATGAACGACGACAAATACCCTAAACGGCTCACAGAATGCACGGATCCGCCACTCATGCTCTTCTACAAGGGACAGGCAGACCTCAACCGGCAACATGTCATCGCGGTAGTCGGCACACGTCATTGCACCACCTATGGACAGGATCTCATCCGTAGCTTCCTCGCAGATCTGAGCCGTCTGTGCCCCGACACGCTGATCGTCAGCGGGCTGGCCTATGGGGTTGATATTCATGCACACCGAGATGCACTGGACAACAACATGGACACGGTGGCTGTACTCGCCCATGGCCTCGATGACCTCTACCCGCCGCGGCACCGCGACACAGCCAACGAGATGGTCTTCCACGGCGGACTGCTCACGGAATATATGACGCACACGAAGATCGACAAGCTCAACTTCGTACGCAGAAACCGCATCACAGCGGGACTCAGCGACGCCACCATCGTCGTGGAAAGCGCTGAGAAGGGAGGCGGACTCATCACCGCACGCATCTCCAGAGAATACAACCGCGACGTGTTTGCCTTCCCCGGACCGGTAGGCGCGCCCTATAGTGAAGGCTGCAACCACCTAATCCGGGACAACGGAGCCGCACTGATCACCTCGGCAGTGGACTTCGTCAAGGCCATGGGATGGCAAGACGAACTGCAAATCAACCAAATGAGAAAGGCTGGAATAGAGCGGCAGATGTTCCCGGAACTCGACGAGGAAGAGCAAAAGATCATCACGCTGCTACAAGCACAAAACGATCTGCCCGCAAACATCATCGCTGTAAAAACCGCACTGAATATCGGTACGATACAGGCCAAACTGTTCTCTTTGGAGATGAAAGGTGTCGTCAAGCCGTATGCAGGAGGATTCTATCACTTGCTGAAATAGGTTTTCCCACTTTTTTTCGCTACCTTTGCACTCATATATGAAGATAGGAAACATTGACTTCGGTGAACGCCCGCTCTTCCTTGCTCCCATGGAAGACGTGACGGACGTAGGCTTCCGTATGCTCTGCAAACGGTTTGGCGCGGCTATGGTTTATACTGAGTTTGTCTCGGCCGACGCAATCATCCGCAGCATCAAGTCCACACTCGACAAGATGCACATCAATGATGAGGAGCGGCCGGTAGGTATTCAGATCTATGGCAAAGACGTTGACTCGATGGTCGAGGCGGCTAAAATCGTGGAATCGGTGCACCCCGACATCATCGACATCAACTTTGGATGCCCGGTGAAAAAGGTGGCCGGAAAAGGCGCCGGAGCAGGAATGCTCAAAAACATCCCGCTCTTGCTCGACATCACAAAAGAGGTCGTCAAAGCCGTGAAAACGCCGGTAACGGTAAAGACGAGGCTGGGATGGGACAAAGGAAACCTGATCATCACGGACTTGGCTGAGCAGTTGCAGGACTGCGGCATACAAGCGCTGACGATCCACGGACGCACGCGCAGCCAGATGTATACCGGCGATGCTGACTGGACACTGATAAAAGCAGTGAAAGACAACCCACGTATCCATATCCCAATCATTGGCAATGGCGACATCACCACGCCGCAGGAGGCCGAGGATGCCTTTGACAACTATGGTGTAGACGCCGTGATGGTGGGCCGGGCAACCTTTGGTCATCCCTGGATATTCCAAGAGATGCGGCAATATATCGACGCGGAGAAGACGCGCCGGGAGGGCGGCACACCCGTAGCGCCCACTCCCTTGACCATAGACGACAAGATCGACATCCTGGAAGAACAGCTGCGCATCAACGTAGAACGCATTGACGAGTACCGCGGCATCCTTCACACACGCCGCCATCTGGCCGCCTCTCCGATCTTCAAAGGCATTCCCAACTTCCGACAGACGCGTATCGCCATGCTCAGAGCAGAGACGGTCGAGGACCTCACCGCCATCCTTGAGCAGTGCCGCGCCTACTTGAAGAGCGGGGGAACACAGGCGTAGAGAGCAGGGAAACGCAAGCAAAGGCCCGCGCCAAAAGCCCTGCAACGCCGTTTGCTCCTCTCTATGGCTGTGTTCTGTATGTGGCTGCTGTGCAGCCGCTCCTCCGCTTCCTCTTTAACAAACAAGCAATCATCAACAAACAATGGCAGAAGACTTTGACATACACGAGGAAAAGCTCTCCTCTACAGAGAAAGAATTTGAGAACGCGCTGCGCCCTCTGCGCTTCGACGACTTCAACGGTCAGCAGAAGGTCGTAGACAACCTGCGCATCTTCGTCGAGGCAGCCAAATACCGTGGCGAACCCCTCGACCACACGCTTCTCTACGGTCCTCCGGGTCTGGGAAAGACGACGTTGAGCAATATCATCGCCAACGAGCTCGGCGTAGGCTTCAAGATCACATCCGGTCCCGTACTGGACAAGCCGGGCGACTTGGCCGGCATCCTCACCTCACTGGAGCCCAACGACGTACTCTTCATCGACGAGATCCACCGCCTGCAACCCGTCGTGGAGGAGTATCTCTACTCCGCCATGGAGGACTACCGCATCGACATCATGATCGACAAAGGCCCGTCGGCAAGAAGCATACAGATCGATCTGAACCCCTTCACGCTCATTGGTGCCACCACACGCTCCGGTATGCTCACAGCACCGTTGCGTGCACGCTTTGGCATCAACATGCACTTGGAATACTACGACCCGGAGACGCTGAAGAAAATCATCAAGCGCTCGGCTATGCTGCTGAAAGTGCCTATCGAAGACGACGCAGCCATGGAGATCGCACGGCGCAGCCGTGGCACGCCACGTATCGCCAACGGACTGCTGCGCCGCGTGCGTGACTTCGCACAAGTGAAAGGCAACGGCACCATCACCTCGGCTATCGCACAGCTGTCGTTGGGCGCGCTGAACATTGACTCCTACGGTCTCGACGAGATCGACAACAAGATATTGCTGACCATCATCGACAAGTTCCGTGGGGGGCCCGTCGGTGTCTCTACCATTGCCACAGCCATCGGTGAGGATGCCGACACGGTGGAGGAAGTCTATGAGCCCTTCCTGATCATGGAGGGATTTATCAAGCGCACACCACGCGGACGCATGGCGACAGCATTGGCCTATGAGCACTTAGGGCGGAACATCCGCACGGCTAACCCTATGCAGCCTGAACTGTTCTGAACATAGACAAGGGATGTGACCAAATAACTATAAAGGATTTGACCTTATATATATAAGGAGTGAGCGATCCTCATACGGGTAAGGGACTTGGAAAAGCCAAGTCTCGACTTGTATAATGATAAGAAAAAAAATGAAAAGCAAGATCGTTTAGACTTAGACAAAAGCAGAATGATGAGAATCAAGAAATACCTTATGGCCCTCGCGTTAGGCCTCACGATGCTCTGTCCCACGGCAGTGCATGCACAACGCATGCAGATCAATTTCGGGCCAAACAGCCCCTTACGCAAACTGCAAATAGCGGAGATGGCAATCAGCAATCTCTATGTCGACTCTGTCAACGAACAGAAACTCGTTGAGGACGGCATCCGCGGTATGCTGGAAAAGCTCGACCCGCACTCCTCTTACTCGTCAGCCAAGGAAGCCAAAGCGCTCTCTGAGTCGCTCAACGGCTCGTTTGAGGGCATCGGCGTGCAGTTCAACATCCAGTCCGACACGCTGCTGGTCATACAACCCGTGTCGAAAGGTCCGTCGGAAAAGGTGGGCATCATGGCCGGTGACCGCATCGTCAGCGTCAACGACACAGCTATTGCAGGCGTGAAGATGCCGCAGGAAGAGATTATGAAGCGTTTGCGTGGTCCTAAGGGCACGCATGTGAAGCTCGGAATCGTGCGTCGCGGCATTGCCGGCACACTGTTTTTCGATGTTGTCAGAGACAAGATCCCGGTGAAGACACTCGATGCCTTCTATATGATCAAGCCGCACGTGGGATATATCCGCATCGGCAGCTTCGGCGCAACAACCTACGATGAGTTTATGGCGGCGGTGAACACGCTGAAAGGGCAAGGCATGAAAGACCTGATACTGGACTTGGAAGAGAACGGTGGAGGCTATCTGAATGCCGCTGTGGACATCGCCAACGAGTTCTTGAAGAAGAACGATCTGATCGTCTACACGATAGGCCGACGGGTGCCGAGAGAGGAATACAGGGCCAAAGGCAACGGACATCTACTGGACGGAAAGGTGATTGTACTCGTCAACGAGTTCACGGCCTCAGCAGCAGAGATCGTCACCGGTGCCATACAAGACCAGGATCGCGGGTTGGTCGTCGGCCGCCGCAGTTTCGGCAAAGGCCTTGTGCAGCGTCCTATACCCTTTGCTGACGGCAGCATGATGCGTCTGACCATCGCTCACTACTATACGCCCTCCGGACGTTGCATCCAAAAGCCCTATAAAAAAGGAGACTTGAAAGACTATGAAATGGAGCTGGATGACCGCTACAAACACGGTGAGCTCTATTCAGCCGACAGCATTCATTTTGCCGACTCGCTGAAGTTCCATACGCTCCGCAAGCACCGCACGGTGTACGGCGGTGGTGGCATCATGCCAGACTACTTCGTACCTCTGGACACCACGCTGTTCACACGCCTTCATCGACAGCTGATGGCGAAAGGAATCGTCATCAAACATAATCTGAAATACGTTGACGATAACCGCAAGGAACTGAAGAGCCGCTATAAACTCTTCAGCGATTTCCAACAGCACTACACGGTGCCTCAGGCACTCGTCGACAGCATCCTCGCAGACGGAAAGAAGCAGAAGATTGAGCCGAAAGACGAAAAGGAACTCCAGCAAACGCTTCCCTATCTCAAAACTCAGCTAAAAGCACTCGTCGCCAGGGATATTTGGGATATGAATGAATACTTTCAGATAATCAACGAAAAAAACAAAATTATCAGCAAAGCACTGCAAATAATTAGCAAAGAGCAGTAATATACTGTAAACAATGCTTAAAACAGTGTCTCAATCATTCACAATTTAAACATCATGTGCTGTTTTGAGAGAACAACAGGTGCAAAATCGTTGGTGGATAATTATTTAATGATTAAATTTGCTTCATTAAATAACTATATAAAACAACGATTATGCCAAACCCGATTGACCTTGACGAGGCTCTCTTCCAGCGCATTGAATATTATATTGTCCATGAGAAGATGTTCCTCCAACCACGCCTCTCGCGTGAAGATGTGACGGATCGGGTGTATGTGCCCAGAAACAAGTTTGGTCAGCTCTTCGTCCGCTTTGCAGGCACCAACTTTGTCAACTACGTTAACAACCTCCGGCTGGACTATGCCGTGAGGCTGCTCAAAGAGCATCAAGAATACTCTGTTGAAGCCGTAGCACGCGAATGTGGCATCCCAGCACCACAGACGTTCTATCGGATCTTCGTAAAGAAATACGGCATGACACCCACAGAATACAGAAAGAAATAACAAAAGTGCCCCGCTCTCCAAATAGGAATGCGGGGCTCTTTCTATATGAACGAGACGGAGATATCAGCGTTAGATCATACGCTATAAAACCGACACAAACGTGTCATAGAACCTTTATAGACGCGCTATAAAGCTATAAACGCTATGCAATAAAGACTTGCTGGCTTACTGGGAAACAGCAAGGGAGACGTAAGCTGAGCGAGCCGATACATTGTCAACCCAGATACGTAGGAAGCATGGCCAAAGCCTTGTCCTCATTGGCTTCCATGATCTCGCGCTCACCAGGCCCTTTGTCGTTGATGCCACAGAGATGCAGAATGCCATGAATAATGACGCGATGCAACTCATCATCGTAGGCCTTGCCAAACTGCTCAGCATTGCTGCGCACCGTGTCCAGCGAGATGACGATGTCACCATTGATTACATCACCCTCGTCATAGTCAAACGTGATGATGTCGGTGTAGTAGTCATGGCCAAGATACTGGTTGTTGACCTCAAGAATCTTCTCGTCGCTGACAAACATATAGCCGATCTCTCCTACCCGACGGCCGTAGGTGGCTGCGACAGCCTTGATCCATGCCGTGGTAGAACGGTGATTGAACTCTGGCATCTTTACGCCGTCTGACTGATAACTAATCATATTGTAGTGGATTAAAAATCTATATTATAGGGTACAGCCTTAAGAGTCTATATACCTCTCCAAGCTCTTTATTTCCGTATCTTTCCTCCCGGCAACATCCAGGAAGCGTCTTTATGGAAGTGGATGAGCTCACGATAGGCGGTGGACGAGATGCTTGTCATCTCCGGACTGGCGTAGATCAGCAGAGTCTCCAAGCCGCCTAACTTGCGGTTGTAGTCGGCCTGCACACGCTCATATTCGAAGTCTTGTATCGACCGTACGCCTTTGACGACATAATGCGCTCCGACGCGCTGAGCGAGGTCTACGGCTAAATCGTTATAAGGTATCACCTCGATGCGTTTCTCGCCGCTGTAGAGCCTCTGAATGGCGTTTACGCGCTCTTCTATCGAGTAGGCATGATGCTTACGGGGATTATCCCCTACTCCAATGACCAGCTTGTCGAATAGTGGCAATGCCCGACGCACGATCTCGTCGTGACCTATCGTAAACGGATCAAAGGAACCAACAAACAGACCTATACGTTGTTTCTGATCTTGATTCATAAACCGTCATGTCCTCCTTTTCTTTGTGGTATGATATACTTTTCTTTGCCCCGGTTGATAAGAAACGTCATCCTTGTCCATCATGGAGACGCTTATTCTCCATCGTCGACACTCTCCTCTTCTTCACCTTCGGGTTTGTCTTCCTCGATCACCAAATTGTCAATGATGAAGTTCTGACGCTCCATGGTATTCTTGCCCATATAGTATTCCAGGAGCTTCTGCACCTGGTCGTTTTTGTGCAAGGTGACCTGTTCGAGGCGTATGTCTGGGCCTATGAAGTGCGCGAACTCATCGGGAGAGATCTCACCCAAACCTTTGAATCGTGTGATCTCCGGGTCCGGTCCGAGGTCACGAATGGCGTCAAGACGCTCTTGCTCAGTATAGCAATAGCGGGTGATGAAGTCGCTCTTCTTCTCATTCTTCAGCAGTTTGGCGTCTGCGTTAGCGATGACCTGCTTGTTCTTAATCTTAGAGCGGCGGTTGCGAACACGGAAGAGTGGCGTCTGCAAGACATAGACATGCCCCTTCTTGATCAGCTCGGGATAGAACTGCAAGAAGAATGTGATGACCAGCAGACGGATGTGCATACCGTCTACATCGGCATCGGTGGCCACGATCACCTTGTTGTATCTCAGGTCGTCGAGGCCGTCCTCGATGTCCAAGGCAGCCTGAAGGAGGTTGAACTCCTCATTCTCATAGACCACCTTTTTAGACAGGCCGAAGCAGTTGAGTGGCTTACCACGAAGTGAGAACACAGCCTGCGTGTTGACATCGCGACTCTTGGTGATACTACCACTTGCAGAGTCTCCCTCAGTGATAAAGATAGAAGATTCCTCCTTGCGATTGTCGCGGACATCACAGAAATGGATGCGGCAGTCGCGAAGTTTGCGGTTGTGGAGATTGGCTTTCTTGGCGCGCTCACGTGCCAACTTGGTAACACCGGCCATTGCCTTACGCTCACGCTCACTCTCCTTGATCTTGTTTTCAAGCACGTCGGCGACGTCCTCTTTATGGATATGCAGGTAGTTGTCGACCTCACGCTTGATGAAATCACCGATATATTTATTAATGGTCTCGCCTCCGGGTTCCATGAGTGTAGAGCCAAGCTTGATCTTTGTCTGGCTCTCAAAGACTGGCTCTTCTACATTGATGGCGATGGCGGCAACAATACCATTGCGGATATCGGTGTACTCGTAGTTCTTATCAAAGAACTCCTTAATCGTTTTGGCAATATGCTCTTTGAAGGCACTCTGATGCGTACCGCCTTGTGTGGTATGCTGTCCATTGACGAAGCTATGATACTCCTCGCCATACTGATTGGTATGGGTAAAGGCTATCTCGATGTCCTCGCCCTTGATATGCACAATAGGATAGAGCGGATCTACGGTCATATTGTCAATCAGCAGGTCCTGCAAACCGTTGCGGCTCTTGATGCGCCGCCCGTTGTACATGATCGTCAGACCGGAGTTGAGGTAGGTATAGTTGCGGAGCATGGTCTCCACAAACTCATCATGGAACGAATAGTTCTTAAACAGCGTATCGTCAGGGCGGAAGAAGATATAGGTACCATTCTCGTCCTGAGTCTCTTCGGTATGGTCTTCCTTCAGCACACCTTTCTCAAAGACCAGGCAGCGCACCGTACCGTCACGATAGCTCTTCACCTCAAAACGGGAACTCAAAGCGTTGACAGCCTTGACGCCGACGCCATTCAGTCCCACGCTTTTCTTAAAAGCCTTGGAATCGTATTTACCTCCTGTATTGAGCACAGAGACAGCCTCTACAAGCTTACCCTGAGGGATGCCACGTCCATAGTCGCGGACAGACACGCTCAGATTGTCGATGATGTCCACCTCAATGCGGTCTCCGGCGTGCATCTTGAACTCATCGATAGAGTTGTCGATGACCTCCTTCAACAACACATATACGCCATCTTCAGGCAGCGAACCGTCGCCCAAGCGTCCGATATACATACCGGGACGCGTACGCACGTGCTCCATGTCACTGAGGTGGCGTATATTGTCATCTGTGTAAGCCACAGTGGGCTGCTCTTGCGATTTGTTGTTGCTATTTTTATTTTCAGACATTTAGTTATGATAGGATGAGGGGTTTACAATATGATTGCGTCAGTCGATAGCCTTGCGATAGCAACGGCGACGCTTATGATTGATATGTTCCAGCGCACTCCACTGGCTTTGCACGCCACTGTTGCTTTCCATCTCTACCTGCGACTCTCCCCACTTGATACCATAGTTGATGTATCTTGGGATCAGATCGGCGAAGAGCAGTGCGTTGGCTCCTTTGGCGCGGTATTCGGGACGGAAGCCGATGAGCAACAAGTCCACGCCGTCGGTCTTGTGGAATTTAGCCGCTCTGAGCACATGCCACCAGCCAAAAGGCAGCAAGCGTCCACGATGGCACTTCTGCATGGCGTGCGACATCGATGGCATGGTGATGCCTACTCCGGCGATGCGGTCATTGTTGTTGCCGTCGACAATCACGGTTACAAGATTGAGATCCAAGGCGGGCATATACGACTTGACGTATTGGTCGATCTGCCGCTCAGTAAGCTCCACGAAACCATAAAGGTCTTTATAGGTCTCGTTGATGACGCGGAATACCTCATGGGCATAGCCGTTGCGGATGTCAGCCTTGGTGATCTTCTTCACGTGCAGGTTGTATCTCTTCTCCACAATCGCGGCAACCTTCTCATATTTCTCGGGCACCTTGTCGGGCACGGGCATGTAATACTCTACATAGTCGTTGTCTTTCTGCCAACCTCCCAGCTTTTCCATGTGCTCGGGATAGTAAGCATAGTTGTAGATAGTAGGCATGGTGCCGAGCTTATCAAAGCCCCAGGTGAGCATGCCCTCAGGGTCGAGATCGGTAAATCCAAGTGGTCCGACGACAGAGTTCATACCTTTCTTGCGGCCATATTCAGCCACAGCGTCGAGCAACGCCTGGCTTACCTCAATGTCATCAATGAAGTCGATCCACCCAAAACGCACGTCTTTGACGTTCCAACGCTCATTGGCACGATGGTTGATGATGGCAGCCACACGGCCAGCCAGCTTTCCATCCTTGTAAGCAAGGTAATATTCTGCCTCACAGAAGTCAAAAGCCACATTCTTGTCTTTGCGCAGTGTTGCCATCTCATCAATGAACAGATTAGGCACATCGTAGGGGCAACCTGCATAAAGGTCATAGTGGAAGTCTATAAATGTGGTGAGCTCTTTGCGCGTCTCTACCTTTTTAATTTCAACGGACATGAATGAATCTCTTATATTTAATAATTAAAGACTTGCAAAGTTAGTGATTTTAAGTCAAATAGCAAAAGGTATTGACCAAATTAACAATTTCTATTCTATAGGTCGGCCTCAGCCTTCTGCCATCAGGAAACCACGTCTATAGAGCATCGAGAAGCCACATCGCGCTGAAGAAGGAAACAAGAGTCACTATTGCAGTATCACGAGGCAGGCCTACACAAAAACAAGAGATGTTTGCGCTGGATGGTGGTAGCAAATATATAGCTATTGCCCCCATCACGCAGACGGAGCCGCTTGCGAAGCTCCACGGCGGTCATGGGGAAGTTGCGCACAGCCACGTTGGCCTGGTCAACGTCTTTGAGCGTTTGTTTCACCTCGCGCTTATTGAGCGATGAAATGGCCAATATCTCAAACTGACGGCCGGGAAAAGCAGAAATCATCTCGTGTGAAAGAAACAGATGAGAATTGGCATCTGCCATCTCCAAATCATACTTCGCACACAGTTCCGGGAAGCATCCTGCCTTCATCAGACTGGCATTTGGAGCATATAAGAAACGGTAGTCCTGTAGTTGCTCAGCATTGCAATAGCGGACGACAGACGGCTTCTCTTCCTCTGCATGATATGAGAATGTCTCGCCATCGTTGACGCAGGTCACTGTCAGCGGATGCTGATGATGCATAGCCACCAACAGCAGCTCTTTGCACTCATTATGTACAGAGAGTATATGTACGTCAAAGGACACAGCTTGCGAAGTGGCTTCTCTCAGTTGTCTAATTGCCTCGTGCCAGTCAAGCATCGGCGAGAGTTTCATCATCACGCCCGCAGACAGCGACATCATCTTGTCGAAGAGCTGCAACACATCTGGCGTACAGGCCTCCAGTCCGGCGACCTTTCTGCCCTGCACATCACGACGGGCCGGATCAATGAAAAAGAAGCGCTGAACGTCATCCTGTAAGCCTGCAAGGTACTTTGTGCTGTCATCGTTGACAATAACAGCATCGGACAAGCCCAAAAGAGGCATATTATGGCGCGCCAGACGGCACAAATGCTCGTTGCGCTCCACATATACCGCTTTACCAAAAACCTGCGCTAAGAACGAGAAATCAACGCCCCAGCCGCCCGTAAGATCCACGAGTGTCGTCGCCATCCGCTGCTCTCCGAGTATTGTCGCAATGAGTTGCTGCTTATATTCCGCTGTTGCCTGCGAGCTGCACTGCTCCATATTAAGGTGAGGTGGATAGATGATGTCCTTGCAAGCAGCCCATCGTGGCACCTTCTCTTTGGCTCTTTTCCACCCTGCAATCTGGTCCAGCACATAGGGCATGTCCACTTCGGGATACCTGCTTGCTTGAAGAGCAAGTTGTCTCACATCGTCCTCACGATGTTGCAATACGAAGTCAGTTATTACAATATTACACATAAAATATTCAAAAATGCTACAATTATCATCATATAACGCAAAAATACTGCAATATATTTGGTTTTCTCAAATATATTTTCTACATTTGCAATGTGAAACTTTATATCCAATCATTAAATAAAGACCATGAAAACAAGTAGTAAAACCCTAGCTGGCATCTTCCAAGAGGAAGACATCCAAAGGAAAAAGAATGAAGAAGAAAGTCTCTGCCAAAAGCTTGGCGGAGAAGTATGGTATCAGTAAGTATTAATTCAATCCTATTGAAGAAACAGAACGAGGGCCGATCCGACGAGGATCGACCCTCGTTGTTTTATGAGAGAGCTAAGCGTCCGATGGCTATTCCCCTTGTGTTCTGTTCGTCGGCTTACAAGCCGACGCGGTGCCCATGGCCCTTTAGCAGGAGCCTACGCGCCCCCTGCCCCTACGCTACTAAAGCGCCGTCCTATATACAATAAGGAGTGCTGCACAATATAATAAGGTGTCTTATGCATATAAAATAAGGAGTCCTGCATACGCATGGACTCCTTATTTATATATAGGCATGACTCAGTCAGCTATTAAAGCAAGACTTAGTCAGCCAGCTTAGCCTTTATGAACTCGCGGTTGAGGCGTGCGATGTTAGCGATAGACTCGTTCTTCGGGCACTCAGCCTCGCAAGCGCGGGTGTTGGTGCAGTTACCGAAGCCGAGCTCCTCCATCTTAGCGACCATGGCCTTAGCACGCTTAGCAGCCTCAGGACGACCTTGTGGCAGCAGAGCGAACTGGCTCACTTTAGAGCTGACGAAGAGCATGGCAGAGCCATTCTTGCAGGCTGCTACGCAAGCACCGCAGCCGATGCAGGTAGCGCAGTCCATAGCCTCGTCGGCATCCTGCTTAGGAATGAGGATGGCATTGGCATCCTGAGCCTGACCCGTGCGCACAGAGGTGTAACCACCAGCGGCGATGATCTTGTCAAAAGCAGAGCGGTCTACCATGCAGTCCTTAATGACAGGGAAGGCAGCAGAGCGCCAAGGCTCCACAGTGATCACGTCACCGTCGTGGAAACGACGCATATAGAGCTGGCAAGTAGTAGCTCCCTGAGCAGGTCCATGAGGATGTCCGTTGATGTAGAGCGAGCACATACCGCAGATACCCTCGCGGCAGTCGTGGTCAAAGACGAACGGCTCCTTGTTGGCCTCGATGAGCTGCTCGTTGAGGATGTCCAGCATCTCCAGGAAAGAGGTGTCGCCAGGGATATCCTTCATCTCAAAGGTATCAAAGTGACCCTCAGCCGTGGGGCCATTCTGACGCCATACTTTCAGTGTGAATGAAATATTTGTATCCATTGTCTTGATTCCTTAATTAAGATTTATAGTTTCTCGTCTGAACCTTGATGTACTGGTAGTTCAGGTCTTCCTTGAGCAGTTCAGGAGCTGTCTCATCAGAGCCGTTGTACTTCCAGCAAGCTACATACATGTAGTTCTCGTCATCACGCTTAGCCTCACCGTCCTCGGTCTGGCTCTCCTCACGGAAGTGTCCACCGCAGCTCTCGTTACGGTTCAGGGCATCGTAAGCGATCAGCTCGCCCATGGTGATGAAGTCACGCAGGTGGATAGCCTTGTCAAGCTCCACGTTCAGACCCTCGCGAGTGCCAGGGATGCGCACGTGCTCGTCGAATTCTACGCGAATGTCCTTGAGCATCTTCAGAGCCTTTTCCAGTCCCTCCTTGTTACGTGCCATACCGACATAGTTCCACATGATGCCATAGAGCTTCTTGTGGATGGAGTCGACACTCTGGTCGTGGAACTTGGTGTTCATCAAGCGCTGCATCTCAGCCTCCACGCCTTTCTCAGCCTCCTCGAACTCAGGACGGTCGGTGCTGTACAAGGGCACAGTGATCTGATCAGACAGATAATTCTGCATAGTATAAGGAATCACGAAGTAACCATCGCTCAAGCCCTGCATCAAAGCAGAAGCACCCAGACGGTTAGCACCGTGGTCAGAGAAGTTGCACTCACCCAGAGCGAAGAGGCCCTTGATGGAAGTCTGCAACTCATAGTCTACCCACAGACCACCCATGGTATAGTGGATAGCGGGGAAGATCATCATCGGGTTGTCGTGCGGATCCACGTCGGTGATCTCCTGATACATATCGAAGAGGTTGCCATAACGCTGATCGACAACGTCACGGCCCAGGCGCTGGAAAGCCTCAGAGAAATCGAGGAACACAGCCAGACCGGTGTTGTTCACGCCATAGCCCTTGTCAGTACGCTCCTTAGCGGCACGGGAAGCCACGTCACGGGGCACGAGGTTACCGAAGGCAGGATAGCGGCGCTCCAAGTAATAGTCGCGGTCTTCCTCAGGAATGTCACGACCCTTGATCTCACCACGCTGGAGTTTCTTGGCGTCCTCAAGTTTCTTCGGCACCCAGATACGGCCATCGTTACGCAACGACTCAGACATCAGCGTCAGCTTACTCTGCTTGTCACCGTGTACAGGAATACAAGTCGGGTGAATCTGAACGAAGCAGGGGTTAGCGAAGTAAGCACCCTTGCGATAAGCCTGCAGTGCAGCGGTGCAGTTGCAGCCCATGGCGTTGGTGGAGAGGAAGTAAGTATTGCCGTATCCACCGGTAGCGAGGCAGACAGCATGAGCAGAGTAGCGCTCGAGCTTACCGGTTACCAGGTTCTTGGCAATGATACCGCGTGCGCGACCGTCAATGATGACGACATCCTCCATCTCGGTACGAGTGTGGAGCTCCACGCTACCGCGGTTGACCTCTTTCATCAGAGAAGAGTAAGCACCGAGCAGAAGCTGCTGACCGGTCTGACCCTTGGCATAGAATGTACGGCTGACCTGCACACCACCGAAAGAGCGGTTGGCGAGCATGCCACCATACTCACGTGCGAAAGGCACGCCCTGTGCTACGCACTGATCGATGATGTTTGCGCTGACCTCAGCCAGACGATATACGTTAGCCTCACGTGCGCGGTAGTCACCACCTTTGATCGTATCGTAGAACAGACGGTAGACGCAGTCACCATCGTTTTGGTAGTTCTTAGCAGCATTGATACCACCCTGAGCTGCGATAGAGTGAGCGCGGCGGGGTGAATCCTGGATGCAGAAGTTAATCACATGGAAGCCCATCTCACCCAGAGAGGCAGCAGCACTGGCACCAGCCAGACCAGTACCCACTACGATGATGCTCAGCTTACGCTTGTTGGCGGGGTTGACCAGTTTCTGGTGTGCTTTATAGTTGGTCCATTTTTCAGCCAAAGGGCCTTCAGGAATCTTAGAATCTATTTGTGACATAATTAGTTGATGCTAATGATAAATGATGTAAGGAATCGGATTTAAGCATTGCACATGCTGGGGGCAAAGCCGAGCCAGAAGGACAGAATCAAGAAGGCAAAGACAGCCATAAGGATGGTGACATACACGATGCCGATGCACTGCCAGCGCTTCAACCAGATCTTGCCGCTCCATCCCAGTGTCTGCATAGCGCTCCAGAAGCCGTGAGAGAGGTGGAACCAGATAGCGCAGATCCAGATCAGATACAGGATAGAGAATACAGGATTGGAGAATGTGTCCTGAATCCAGGCGAAGCCGTCAGCAGGATCGTGTGCGACCTCAACACCGGCGAGCTCTGCGAACATCATGTGTCCCCAGAAGTTGTAGAGGTGGAGCACGATGCCGATGAGGATGATCAGACCGAGCACGAGCATGTTCTGCGAAGCCCAGCTCACCTCAGGACGGCGGCTTGTCACTGCATAGCGCTGCTCACCACGTGCACGACGGTTCTGTGCTGTCAGGATGAAGGCATAGACGATGTGACACACGGCCAAGAAAGCCAGGCCCAAAGTACCAGCCACTGCATACCAGTTGCTTCCCAAAAGACCGCAGATCGTGTTGTACGCATCCCCAGAGAAGAATGCGGCAACATTCATGCAGCAGTGGAAAGTCAAGAATAGAATAAGGCAGATGCCGGTCACCGACATCACAACTTTTCTACCAATCGGAGAATTGATTAACCACATAAATGATTGACTTTTAATTATTTAACTGTTAGATAAATCCGACATAAACACTTTGAAGCATCTTCGTGAGCACGACAAAGCGCCTTCCTATACCTTATATATAGTAGGCGCAGCCGTTTTCAGTATGCAAAAATACTATATTTTGGCGATAATTCAAAGTAAAAGCGATAAAAATTGAATTTAATTTCTTACTTTTGCCAAAAAAGACAGAAACATGGAATTTTACTATGATGTTATCGTCATCGGCGGAGGACATGCCGGATGCGAAGCCGCCACGGCAGCAGCCAACATGGGTGCCAAGACGTTGCTGGTGACGATGGACATGAACAAGATTGGACAGATGAGTTGCAATCCCGCCGTCGGTGGTATTGCGAAAGGACAAATCGTACGCGAAATCGACGCCCTCGGCGGACAGATGGCAAAGGTCACTGACGCCACCGCCATACAGTTCCGTATGCTCAACCGCGGCAAAGGTCCTGCCGTATGGTCACCACGCGCACAGTGCGACAGAGGTAAGTTTATCTGGAGGTGGCGGTCCACACTCGACTGCACCCCTAATCTCGACATCTGGCAAGACCAGGCCGACGAACTGCTCGTAGAGAACGGAGAGGCCGTCGGCGTGCGCACGATATGGGGTGTAGAGATCCGCGCTAAGAGTGTCGTCATCACGGCCGGAACCTTTCTCAACGGCTTAATGCACATCGGACGGCATAAGGTTCCGGGCGGACGCTGCGCTGAACCTGCCGTCGCGCACCTCACCGAGTCTATCACACGATGGGGCATTCGATCCGCAAGAATGAAGACGGGTACGCCTGTGCGTCTCGACAAGCGCACGATACACTTCGAAGATACCGAGCGGCAAGACGGCGAAGCGGACTTCCATCAGTTCAGCTACATGGCACCGCACCGCTTGCTAAAGCAGTTGCCCTGCTGGACTTGCTACACCAACAAAAGCGTGCACGACATACTGAAAGCCGATCTCGACAACTCTCCGCTGTTCAATGGTCAGATACAGTCCACCGGTCCGCGCTACTGCCCAAGCATAGAGACGAAGCTCGTCACCTTCCCCGACAAGGACCAGCATCCGCTGTTCATCGAGCCGGAAGGCGAGGACACGAATGAGATGTACCTCAACGGCTTCTCCTCCTCTATGCCGATGGAGACACAGCTGCGTGCGCTTCACGAGATTCCCGCACTGCGCGACGCAAAGGCTTACCGCCCCGGCTATGCCATCGAATACGATTATTTCGATCCAACACAACTTGAGCACAGCTTGGAGTCAAAGGTGATCAAGGGTCTGTTCTTCGCCGGGCAGGTCAATGGTACGACAGGATATGAGGAGGCCGGAGGCCAGGGCACGGTGGCAGGCATCAATGCTGCCATCCACTGTGGCGGCGGCGAACCCTTCGTGATGGGAAGAGATGAGAGCTACATCGGCGTGCTGATTGATGACCTGACGACGAAGGGCGTCGATGAGCCTTACCGAATGTTCACCTCAAGAGCCGAGTACCGCATCCTCCTCAGACAGGACGATGCCGACGCAAGATTGACGGAAAAATCCTATAATTTGGGTCTTGCGAAGCGTGATCGCCTGGATTGGTGGTTGCAGAAGAAAATGGGTATCGACCATATTATCGACTATTGCACCACGACAAACGTGAAGCCACGCGACATAAATGGCGCACTGGAAGCACTCGGATCCACCCCACTCCATTTCGGTTGCAAGATTTCAGACCTTGTCGCCCGCCCGCAGTTATCACTGAAAAATCTCGCTGAGGTATTGCCCGAACTGAAAGCTGTGCTCGAATCGTCCGAGAACAGGAAAGAAGAAATCGCGGAGGCTGCCGAGATCAAGATGAAATATAAGGGATATATCGAACGTGAGAAAATCGTCGCAGACAAGATGCACCGCTTAGAGGGCATCAAGATCCGCGGACATTTCAAGTATAGCGAGATCCAGGAAATCAGCACCGAGGGCCGTCAGAAACTTGAGCACATCGATCCGGAAACGCTTGCTCAGGCCAGCCGAATACCAGGTGTATCACCCAGCGACATCAATGTACTGCTCGTGATGATGGGAAGGTAAGCACGGGCTGCTACCTTTCTCGTATTGCGAGATCAATTGGACGGAAATCACAAAAGTTCCACGTGAAACCGTGAAACAGGTAAGATATTGAAATAAAACCACTTAATCATTAAAGTAAAACGTAAAAGATGAACAAGCAAGTCCTCTTAGATAATCTGCGAGTCATACCGGACTGGCCGATTAAAGGAGTTCATTTCAGGGATGTAACAACGATGTTTAAGAGTCCCGAATGCATTCAAGAACTGAGTAATGCCATGTATGATCTATACAAGGACAAAGGCATTACTAAGATCGTGGGCATCGAGAGCAGAGGCTTCGTCCTCAGTTCTGCTGCTGCCTATCTCCTTCACGCTGGCATCGTGCTTTGCCGCAAGCCAGGCAAGCTCCCCTGCGAGACGATCCAGCAAAGCTACGCCAAAGAGTACGGCGCCGACACGATCGAAATCCACAAAGACGCTATTACGCCCGACGACGTGGTGCTGCTCCACGACGATCTCCTTGCTACGGGTGGCACCATGAAGGCTGCTTGCGACCTCGTGAAGAAATTCCATCCCAAAAAGATCTATTGCAACTTCATCATAGAATTGCAGTCGGAATTTCCGCACGCACGCGACATCTTCGACAAGGACATTGAGGTCACGAGTCTCCTGCAGTTCTGACAGACTCCCAAATCACAAAGCCAAGGCCGCCAAAACGGTCTTGGTTTTTTAGCCTGATAGCGTCATTGAACCGACAGAAAGAAGTGCCATGTGCCTTCCCTGCCCCAAAAGGCAAGAAACAACACGGCTGTTTATGGTTCACAACACGACAGACGCAGACGAGAAGCACAGACTTACAGTATTCGTTTCACGTGAAACCGACAACATGCTTATATATAGTAGATAAAGGTAAAGACGACTATGACAAGAGAAGAAAACGACAAGAGACTGGCAAGACTTAAGAACATTGTACTCAACATGCCCGAGAAGCCAGGCTCCTATCAGTTCTATGACAAGGATCATGTCATCATATATGTAGGTAAGGCAAAGAAGCTCAAGAGTCGTGTCTCCACCTATTTCCATAAAGAAGTAGACCGATTTAAGACCAAGGTACTGGTGAGCAAGATAGAAGACATCAGCTATTCGGTCGTCAACAGCGAGGAAGATGCGCTGCTGCTCGAAAACGCACTCATCAAGAAATACAACCCTCGCTACAACGTGCTGCTCAAGGACGGTAAGACCTATCCCAGCATTTGCATGACCAACGAATACTTTCCTCGTATCTTCAAGACACGGCACATCAACAAACGCTACGGCACCTACTTCGGCCCATTCCCCCATATCTCGGCTATGTACAACGTGCTGGAACTCATCAAAAAGGTGTTTAAGCCACGTTCCTGCCGTCAGCCGATCTCACGCGAGGGCGTGGAACTGCACAAATACAAGCCTTGCCTGGAATATCATATCCACAACTGTGAGGGGTGCTGCATCGGCAAACAGAGCTACGAGGACTACCAGGAGAACATGCGACAGGCGCGAGAAGTACTCAAAGGCAACACGCGCGCACTCAGCGAATGGGTCTATACGCGCATGATGGCCAACGCCAAACTGCTGAAGTTTGAGGAAGCAGAGCGCCTGAAACAGCGTTATCTACTCCTACAGGAGTTTGTTTCTAAGAGTGAGGTCGTCAGCCATACGATCAACGACGTCGACGTGTTCACGATCACAGACGACGATCAGCAGAAGAACGCCTTCATCAACTATATCCACGTCACCAATGGTACGATCAACCAAAGCTTCACCTATGAGTATAAGCGCAAGTTGCAGGAGACCGACCAGGATCTGCTACTGCAGGCAATCCCAGAGATTCGTGAGCGTTTCAAAAGCAAGGCAAAGGAGATCATCGTGCCCTTTGAGATGGACTGGACACTGCAAGATGCAAGCTTCACCGTGCCGCAACGGGGTGACAAACACCACCTTTTGGAGCTCTCGGAGATGAACGGCAAGCAGTATAAATTCGACCGTCTGAAGCAGAGCGACAAGCTCAATCCCGAACAGAAACAGACGCGGCTGATGAAGGAACTGCAAGACCGGTTGCAGCTGCCCAAGCTTCCCTACCAGATAGAATGCTTCGACAACTCCAACATCTCCGGTACGGATGCCGTTGCGGCTTGCATCGTCTACAAAGGCATGAAGCCTTCAAAGAAAGACTACCGTAAGTATAACATCAAGACGGTGGTGGGTCCCGACGACTATGCTTCCATGCAGGAGGTGGTACGTCGCCGCTATGGTCGCATGAAAGAGGAAGGTACGCCCCTTCCCGACCTCATCATCACCGATGGCGGAAAGGGCCAGATGGATGTCGTCAGGGAAGTTGTGGAGGATGAACTCCACCTGCAGATACCCATCGCGGGCCTTGCCAAGGACGACCGACACCGCACCAACGAGCTGCTCTACGGCTTCCCGCCACAGGTGATCGGCCTGAAGACAGACTCTGAGCTCTTCCGTGTGCTCACGCAGATACAGGACGAGGTGCACCGCTTCGCCATCACCTTCCACCGTGACAAGCGCTCCAAGCATGCCCTGCACTCTGAGCTTGACGACATCAAAGGCGTTGGCAGCAAGACAGCAGAGACGCTTCTCAAGGCCTTTAAGACGGTAAAGGGCATCAAGGGAGCAACACTTGAGCAACTTGCCACCACCATCGGGCCTGCTAAAGCTCAGCTGGTTTATGATCACTTCCAGGAAGGACAGCAAGGAGAAGAGGCGTAGAGAGGAACAAAGAGAAGGGGATACGCAAGGCTGCGGAAGGGAGAGAGGAGGATAGACGAAGGGGCGCTGCGGGTCTGCGGAGGAGCCCGCTGCCGGTTGCTAACGTCCTCCGCGCCAGGTTGCCTCCGCCCCGGGCTTAGTTACCAACAAGGGCTCGCTCTTGCTTGTAAGCAAGAGAACAGAACTCCAAGGACGAAGAGCGGACGATGCAAGGGACGAAGAGCAGACGATGCAAGGGAAGAAGAGCAGAAAGACGATGCTGGCTTTCCATTAGCAAACTGCGACAAAAAGATGAATTTATAAAACGTTGATTATCAAAGAGTTGGCCGATTTTCCCTCAAATCAGAGCGGCCTTTTCTCCCCTACCGATGGGCGAGCGCTATAGGGCGCTTCCCTTTAGTTGCAGACCGGGATTCGGCGTTTTATTTTGTGTTTTTATTGACAAAAGCATGTCAGCGAAAGGTTTCATTCTAGAGAGAAACTTTTCGTGAAAAAGGGACTTTGGCGAGTTGAAGAGAGCAAAAAAGCGAGTTCAAAACACCCAAAAAGCCTCTTTTCAATGTCATCTTGGCTGTTTTTAGCTATCAGAAAGCGTTTCTGATGTGGTCAGAAAGCGTTTCTGATGAAAAATTCTCTAGAGAATTTTTCATCAAAAAGCCTTTCTGTGTTTGACCCGAAAAGAGGCTATTTCATAAAGTCCACAGATTCAGCATTTTACAAAAACCGATCATTTTGCTCAAAATCGCACGAAAATAGAGTTTCGTGGAAAAGAATCGATTCTCTGAGGCGCAAAATTGTCAGTTTCCAAGACATTTCGGCAAGGAATGAAAAAGCAAGGAAGATAAGCCTTAAGAATCGTAGAGACTGTGACGAGCAACTCCATCAGATAATGAACAAGCGTTCAGCAGATTGCGTGCTCACTGAGTAGATTTTCGGGGAAAACCATCGTGATATGGAATAAATTGCTTAAATTTGTAGGTTACAAAACAAAGAAAAGAAAACAATCATGAGAATCGTAATACAGCGTGTCAGTCATGCCTCGGTGACGATAGAGGGCAAGGTAAAGTCCAGCATAGGCCGCGGCTACCTCATCCTCTTGGGTATCGGCAGCGACGACGGCGAGGAGGACATCCAGTGGCTGGTGAAGAAGATCATCGGCCTGCGCGTCTTCGACGATGCCAATGGCGTGATGAACCTCAGCATAGGCGACATAGGCGGTGACATCATCGTCGTGAGCCAGTTCACGCTCATGGCCAGCACGAAGAAAGGCAACCGTCCCAGCTGGATCAAGGCAGCGCCCCACTCCATCTCCATTCCCCTCTATGAGCGCTTCTGCAAGGAGTTGCAAGAGGCTTTCGGCAAGCCAATAGGTACCGGAGAGTTCGGAGCTGACATGAAGGTGGAACTGCTCAACGACGGTCCAGTGACCATCTGCATGGACACTAAAAACAAGGAATAAGACCCTAAAAAGCCGCTACCTTTGCAAGATATCAGGGCGGTGATAAGACGATAGAATATGGAGAACAAAACGATTACCCTTGAAGAGGCACAACAGCAGGTGGACAGCTGGATTAAGACCTATGGCGTGCGCTATTTCAGCGAGCTGACCAATATGACCGTCCTCACTGAGGAAGTCGGTGAACTCGCCCGCGTGATGGCCCGCAAATACGGCGACCAGAGCTTCAAAGCCGGCGAGAAGGACAACCTCGGAGAGGAAATGGCCGACATCTTCTGGGTGCTCTGCTGCCTGGCCAACCAGACCGGCGTGGACCTCACAGAGGAGTTCAGAAAGAGCATGGAGAAGAAGACGAAACGCGACGCGGCAAGGCACAAAAGCAATCCTAAGCTCAAGGAACCATCCAAACAATAGCCGCACTCTGACAGCGGCCCATTATCATTCAGACATAACACATCAATCATACTCACATGGCATACACAAAAGACATCGAGCCCACCATACAGCCGGGCAGCCTGAAGGCGAAAGTAGAGAACGGCCGTAAAAGCAACGAGCCGAAAGAAGACAAATACGAGCAGGCACTGCACAAATACAACTGCGACGTCGACGAGGCAGAGGTGAAAGCCGCCGTCGAGAAGATCATCGCTGAAAAGGTGCCTGAGAACGACAACGAGGAGGTCAAGAAATTCCTTCTCGGCAGCGTGGAACTCACCAGCCTCCACACCACCGACACCGACGAAAGCATTCTCGCCATGACGGAAAAGGTCAATAAGTTCGACGAAGCCTATCCCGACCTGCCTCATGTGGCCACGATCTGCGTCTATCCCAATTTCGCGCATATCGTCAGTCAGAGCCTCGAAGTCGACGGCGTCGAGGTAGCAGTCGTGTCAGGCTCCTTTCCTTCCTCACAGACGTTTATCGAGGTGAAGGTGGCCGAGACAGCTTTGGCCATCAAAGACGGTGCTACCAACGTGGACATCGTCATGCCTGTAGGCAAGTTCCTCAGCGGCGACTACGAGGGACTGGCCGACGACATCGATGAACTGAAGCAGACATGCGGCGAGGTGCCCATGAAGGTGATCCTCGAAACCTGCGACCTGGGCAGCCTCAGCAACGTCAAGAAAGCCGCACTGCTGGCTATGTATTCCGGTGCTGACTACATCAAAACATCCACGGGAAAAGAAAAGCAGGGCGCAACACCGGAAGGCGTTTACGTCATGGCTCAGACGATCAAGGAGTACTACGAGCAGACAGGCCGCGTCATCGGACTGAAACCTGCCGGTGGTATCAACACCGTCAAGGACGCTGTGACCTACTATACCATCGTGAAAGAAGTCCTCGGCGAGCAGTGGCTCACCAATGAGCTCTTCCGCCTGGGCACGAGTCGCCTGACCAACCTGCTGCTCAGCGATGTACTCGGCAAGGAAACTAAGTGGTACTAAGACAGGGAACCATCATATAAAATGCGAAAGGGAGCAGTCTCAATGAGGCTGCTCCCTTTTATGATAGTTGATGGATGATCAAACTGTGATTAGATATTCCTTTCGATGACATAGTCGAGATAAGCTCTCAGACTCTTGCGCACATCTTCGTCATGCACCTCATGCTCAAGGAAATAAACGCTCTCGGCATGAAGATCCCACATGCGCTGATCGGCATATTCTATACCTCCGTTCTCCTTGGTAAACTTGACGAGATCTGCAATCTCATCCTTGGTCACGGTTCCCGCTTTCACCTTCTTTGCCAGAGCGAGCATATCTTGGTTGCCGGTGGAGCGCAGCGCATAGATGACGGGCAGCGTGAGCTTACCCTCAGCCATGTCATTGCCGGTAGGCTTTCCGACGTTGGCCTGATCGTAATAGTCAAAGATGTCATCACGAATCTGGAAGATAATGCCCAGGTTCTGACCGAACTTCTTGGCTTCCTGAATCTCTTCCTCTGCCGCACCTGCCGACAGCGCGCCGATGGCGGCACAAGCCTCGAAGAGTGCTGCCGTCTTTTGCTTGATCACCTGATAGTAGACCTCTTCCGAGATGTCCTGGTTCTGGATATTGGACAACTGCAGGATCTCACCATTGGACAGCGTACGGCCGAGCTCGGCAAGATAGCGTACGATGATCTCTGAATGGGTATAGCTGACGTGCAGCAAGGCTGTAGAGAGGATATAATCGCCCACAAGCACGGCCACTTTATTGTCAAACATCGCATTGACGCTCTTCTGCCCACGCCGCTCGCCGCTTTCATCCACAACATCGTCGTGCACGAGTGAGGCAGTGTGCAGCAGTTCCAGTCCCACGGCCGCATGTTGCGTGACATCAGAGATCCCGCCGAAGTTCTTGGCCATGAGAAGTATGAGGATAGGACGCATACGCTTGCCTCCGCGGTTGCGGATGTGCGCCAGTGCCTGCGACAAAAGCCCGTCGGTATGCGACAACGACTTATTGAAAAGATCGATGAAATCGCACAGTTCTGAGCTGATAGGTTGCTTGATGATCGACAAATAATCCATGCTATAGTAATCTTTGATACAAAATTAGTTATTTTAATTGGATAATGTGGCAATAATTTCGTAATTTTACAAATAAAAACGAAATATCAAATGAACAAGCTCTTCTTACTCGACGCTTACGCCATCATTTTCCGTGCGTACTATGCCTTTATCAACCGACCGACCATCAACTCCAAAGGCCTGAACACCTCTGCAATCTTAGGCTTTTGCAACACGTTGAAGGAGATCATCGACAAAGAGCATCCCACCCATCTCGGCGTGGCCTTCGACCACGGCAAGACGTTCCGCCACGAAGCTTACCCACCCTATAAGGCGCAGCGCGAGGAGACACCGGAAGACATCAAGCTCAGCGTACCTTATATAAAGGAGATCCTGCAGGCCATGCACATACCCGTATTACAGGCCGACGGCTTTGAGGCCGACGACGTCATCGGCACGCTGGCCACCAAAGCCGGGCAGGCCGGAGTGGAGACCTATATGCTCACTCCCGACAAAGACTACGGACAGCTCATCGCGCCAAACGTCTTTATGTTCAAGCCGCGCCACGGAGGTGGGTATGACAAAATCGGCGAGAGCGAGATTAAAGAGAAGTATGGTATCGACTCGGCGCACAAGGTCATCGACCTGCTGGCTCTCATGGGTGACTCTGCCGACAACTATCCGGGGTGCCCAGGCGTGGGAGAGAAGACTGCCGTGAAGTTGATCAATGAGTTCGGATCGTGTGAAGAGCTCCTCGCCCATGCCGACCAGCTCAAAGGAAAAATGCGTGAGAAGGTGGAAAACGCCAAAGACGACATCAAGATGTCGAAGTTCCTCGCCACCATCCGCACCGATGTGCCCATCGAGCTCAATCTCGATGAGCTGAAGATGACCAAACCCGACGAGAAGCAACTCAGCGAGATCTTCGCGCAACTCGAGTTTAAGCGACTTGCCGAGAAATTTCTTCATAAGGCTGAAAACGCCACGAAAAACGCTCCAAAACAGCCTTCTCTTTTTGAAGAAATTCCGACCAAAGGGCAAGACGTTGCTGAAAATTCGATTCTCGCAAGCCTTAAAACGACTTCTCACGAGTATCAACTGATTGATAACAAGCAAGATGCATCTCAACTTTATGACTTTTTGAGGACAAAAGAAATTCTCAGTTTAGACACAGAAACCACTTCAACAAGCCCTATCGACGCCGAATTGGTCGGTTTGAGCTTCGCTGTTGAGGAAAACAAGGCCTATTATGTGGCGATACCAGCCAACCGTGAAGAAGCCTTGCAATATGTTAACATATTCAAACCACTCTACGAGAACACGGAAACACTCAAGGTCGGGCAAAATATCAAGTACGACTATGAAGTGCTCCGAAACTATGGCGTGGACATACAAGGACCGATGTTCGACACCATGCTCGCCCATTATGTGCTTCAGCCCGAGCTGCATCACAACATGGATTTCATGGCCGAGACTCTCCTACACTACCGTACCGTGCACATCGAAGAGCTCATCGGACCCAAAGGAAAGCATCAGAAGAACATGCGTGACTTGGATCCTAAAGATGTCTATGAATATGCAGCAGAGGATGCCGACGTCACTTTGAAGCTGAAAAACGTGCTTGAGCCTATGCTCAAGGAGAAGGGCATGGAGCGCCTGTTTTGGGACATCGAGATGCCACTCGTCAAAGTTCTTGCCGACATGGAGCTCAACGGCGTCTGCCTCGACACCGACTCGCTCAAAGAGACGGAGCGCATCTTCAAGGAGCGCATGGCACACTATGAGCAACACGCCTATGAGCTCGCAGGAGAAACCTTCAACATCAGTAGTCCCAAACAGGTGGGCGACATTCTCTTCGGTAAAATGCAACTCCTTGACAAGCCCAAGAAGACACGCACAGGTCAGTATGTCACCTCTGAGGAAGTGCTGCTACAGCTGCGCGACAAGGCTCCCATCGTCGACGACATCCTCAACTACCGTGGTCTTAAAAAACTTCTCGGCACCTATGTCGAGGCGCTCCCCCAACTGATCAACAAGCGTACCGGACACATCCATACATCTTTCAATCAAGCTGTTACCGCCACGGGCCGCCTCTCGTCGTCCGACCCCAACCTGCAAAACATCCCCGTGCGTGACGACGACGGCAAGGAGATCCGCAAGTGCTTCGTGCCTGAGCCGGGCTGTCTCTTCTTCTCCGCTGACTACAGCCAAATAGAGTTGCGCATTATGGCTCACCTCAGTGGCGACGAGAACATGATAGAGGCGTTCCGCGAGGGACTGGATATTCACCGCGCCACAGCCGCCAAGATATGGAAAGAACCCCTTGACGAGGTCACCGATGCACAACGCAAAAAGGCCAAGCAAGCCAACTTCGGCATCATCTACGGCATCACTGCCTTTGGCCTGGCACAGCGCATGGGCATTCCCAACGGCGAGGCTCGACAGCTCATCCAGGATTATTTCGCTACCTTCCCTAAAGTCCATGCGTTTATGGAAAGCGCCATCGCAACAGCACGCGAGAAGAAATACGCTGAGACGATGTTTGGCCGGCGCCGCTATCTGCCCGATATCGACTCCAAGAACGGCACCGTGCGTGGCTTCGCTGAGCGCAATGCCATCAACGCACCCATTCAGGGATCGGAAGCCGACATCATCAAGATCGCCATGATACGCATCTGGCGACGCTTCAAAGAGGAAGGCATCCGATCCAAGATGATCCTCCAGGTACACGACGAACTCAACTTCAGTGTCTATCCCGAAGAGAAAGACAAGGTCGAGAACATCGTCCTCACGGAGATGCAAAACGCTTGCAAGCTCAGCGTCCCACTGATTGCTGACGCCGGTTGGGGAAAGAACTGGCTGGAAGCGCACTAAAGTAAAGATGTCAGACAATTCCAAATTTCTTATAAGAATTTCGGAATCGATTCCAAAAATCTTATAAGAAATTTGGATTTTAACAGTTACCTTTGCCCACCTCAGATATTTTTCTTACTTTTGCAAACAGAAAAGATATAAACGTTTATATAAAGACATGTCATTAAAATGTGGTATTGTAGGCTTACCAAACGTGGGAAAGTCTACTTTGTTCAATTGCCTGTCCAGTGCTAAGGCACAGGCTGCTAACTTCCCTTTCTGTACGATAGAACCCAACCTGGGTGTGATTACCGTGCCCGATGAGCGACTCACAAAACTTGCTGAAATCGTGCACCCGGGACGTATCGTGCCCGCTACCTGTGAGATCGTGGACATTGCAGGACTGGTGAAAGGCGCTTCCAAAGGCGAAGGACTTGGAAATAAGTTCCTCGGAAACATCCGCGAGTGCGATGCCATCATTCATGTCATCCGCTGCTTCGACGACGACAACGTGGTGCGCGAGGGCGGTGCTCCCGTAGATCCTATCGCTGACAAGGAAACCATCGATACGGAGCTGCAACTCAAAGACTTGGAGACTATCGAAGGACAAATGGCCAAGCAGGAGAAGATTGCCGCTACCGGCAACAAGGACGCCAAGATCTTGGTGTCTGTCCTCAAGGCTTATAAAGAGGTCCTTGACCGTGGAGAAAACGCCCGCTCGGTGACTTTCGACACCAAGGAAGAGCAGCAGGCCGCTCACGACCTCTTCCTGCTCACCACCAAACCGGTGCTCTATGTCTGCAATGTCGACGAGCAGAGTGCCAAAACGGGCAATGACTACTCCAAGAAAATCGAGGAGATCGCTGCCAAGGAAGGCGCAGAAGCTATGGTCATCGCTGCCAAGACAGAGGAAGATATCGCCTCGCTTGACACCTATGAGGACAAGAAACTCTTCCTCGACGAGCTGGGACTGGAGGAGAGCGGCGTCAACCGACTCATCAAGAAAGCCTATCATCTGCTCAACCTGCAGACGTTTATCACCGCAGGCGAGATGGAGGTGAAGGCCTGGACTTTCCATAAGGGCTGGAAGGCACCACAGTGCGCGGGCGTCATCCACACCGACTTCGAGAAGGGATTCATCCGCGCTGAGGTCATCAAGTACGAGGACTATATCAAGTACGGCTCTGAGGCCGCCGTGCGCGAGGCCGGTAAGCTCGGCATCGAGGGCAAGGACTATGAGGTGCAGGACGGCGACATCATGCACTTCCGCTTCAACGTCTAAGCCACGGACGCTCTACCCTATTACACATATCTTATAAGCTAAAAGGCACATATCATGTCAACATTACTCTCTTATATCGTCTGGGACCCGGACCAAGTCATGTTCCACGTGGGACATTTTGGCGTTCGTTGGTATGCCGTATGCTGGATGGTCGGTCTGATTCTGGGCTACTTGCTCATGCAACGACTCTATAAGCAGCAGCATATCCCCGACGAGAAGTTCGAGCCGCTGTTTATCTACATCTTTGTTTCCGTGTTGGTGGGTGCGCGACTGGGCCACTGCCTGTTCTATCAGCCCGACTATTTCCTCTCGTCCTGGGATCATTTCATAGAGATGCTCATCCCTATGCATCACATGCCCGACGGCTCCTGGAAATACACCGGCTATGAGGGACTGGCCTCACATGGCGGAGTGATCGGTATGATCATCGCCATCTTCATCTACTCCCATCGCAACAAGATCTCACCCTGGGTAGTGTTTGACAATATGGGCATCTGCTCCTGCGTCACAGCCACCTTCATCCGCTTGGGCAATCTGATGAACAGTGAGATCATCGGCAAGGTGACCGATATGCCTTGGGCTTTCATCTTCGAGCGTGTAGACCAGTATCCGCGCCATCCCGGCCAGCTCTATGAGGCCCTGTCCTACGCCTGCTTCTTCGTGATCATCTATCTCGTCTATCGCAAACACCGCGACATGGTGGGCAGCGGACTCTACCTCGGACTGTGCCTCACGCTGGTGTTTGCGGCCCGCTTCCTCATCGAGTATACCAAAGACATCCAGGAAGCTTTCGAAGCCAACATGCCGCTGGATATGGGACAGCTGCTGTCGATTCCGTTTATCATCATCGGTATCCTGTGCATCCTCCATGCAAAGAAGTTCAAAACCGCAAAGAAAGACTGAGCCATAATCAGCCCGTCAACGAACAACGACCTCCAGCCAAGGCAAACGACCTAAGCCCTGGCTGGAGGTTCTTGTTTTGTTTTACACAGCTGCCACAAAAGCCAACTGCACATATAAAAAAAGCTAAATTAGTAGAGGATGTCAAAGTTTTAGACTAATTTTGCATCTTAGATTGATATATTGCGCAAATTATGAGTTTGACAAAGTTTGCAAGCAAGTTGTTCAAACCACGACAATATGAGCTCGAGAAGCACTACACTCAACCCGAGGCTCTGCAACGCCGTGTCCTGCACTACCTGCTTGAGAAGGGTAAATATACCGAATATGGACGCAACCACATGCTGGCGAGTACGCACAGCTACGACGATTTCGTCAATAACGTGCCCATTAACACATACGAAGAACTGAAAAGCGACATCGATCGTATGCGTCACGGCGAGTCCAGCGTATTGTGGCCTGGCGTGGTGAAATGGTATGCCAAATCCTCTGGTACCACCAACGACAAGTCGAAGTTCATCCCTGTTTCTTCCGACGGACTGCACAACATCCACTATAAAGGTGGCGCCGACGTGGTCGCTGTCTACCTTCGCAACAATCCCGGCAGCCGTCTCTTCGACGGTAAGTCGCTCATCCTCGGTGGCAGCCACTCGCCCAACTACAATGTGGAAGGCTCGCTCGTGGGTGACCTCAGCGCCATACTCATCGAGAACATCAACCCGATCGCCAATCTCTTCCGCGTGCCGAAGAAGCAAACGGCCCTGCTTTCCGACTTTGAAGTCAAGCGCGACCGCATTGCCCACGAATGTCTGAAATGCAATGTGACCAACATTTCCGGTGTGCCATCGTGGATGCTCAGCGTGCTCGTACGCGTGCTGGAGATCTCTGGGAAAGAGCATATAGAAGATGTGTGGCCCAATCTGGAGGTATTCTTCCACGGCGGTATTGCCTTCACGCCCTACCGCAAGCAGTATGAGCAAATCATCACCTCACCGAAGATGCACTATATGGAGACCTACAACGCCTCTGAGGGCTTCTTCGGATTGCAGGACGATCCCACCGACAAAAGCATGCTCCTGATGCTCGACTACGGCGTGTTCTACGAGTTCATCCCCTTGGAGGACGTGGGAAAAGACAACCCGAACATCGTACCGCTCGAAGGTGTGGAGCTAGGACGCAACTACGCTATTGTCATCACCACGTCGTGCGGACTGTGGCGCTACATGATTGGTGACACCATCAGCTTCACGTCTAAACGCCCATATAAGTTCGTCATCACAGGACGTACCAAGTACTTTATCAATGCCTTCGGCGAGGAATTGATCATGGACAACGCCGAGAAGGGACTTGCCTACGCCTGCGAGAAGACCGGCGCACAAGTCAAGGAATACACAGCTGCCCCTGTCTACATGGACGAAAACGCCAAGTGCCGCCATCAGTGGCTCATTGAGTTCTCCGTAGATCCCGACAGTCTGGACCGCTTTGCCGACCTTCTTGACAAGAAACTGCAAGAGATCAACTCCGACTATGAGGCCAAGCGCTCACACAACGTCACGCTCCAGCACCTCGAAGTCGTCAAGGCAAGACCCAACCTCTTCAACGACTGGCTCAAATCTAAAGGCAAGCTCGGCGGACAGCATAAGGTGCCACGACTGAGCAACTCCAGAAAGAACATGGACGAATTGCTGGAGATGAACCATAAAGAAAACGAATAGTTCTGTCACTCTGCCACATTCCTCACAGGCACCTCTCACCGCCTTCAGAGGACCACAGAAGTGCAGAGCATAAACGAGTATAGAGTATAGACCATGGACAAGCATAACAAGCACATCGAATGGAAAGAGACCGGCAGCCGCTTGCTAATCTTCACCCTCTCTTTCCTTTTCCTGCTTCTGCTCCACTCGTGTGCCCGCATGGGACAGCCCGATGGTGGCTGGTACGATGAGACACCGCCTAAAGTGGTCGGTGCCAATCCTGCTGACCATGCCACCAATGTGCACCGCAAGCACATATACATCAACTTTGATGAGTTCATCACCATCGACAACCCTACTGAGAATGTCGTCGTTTCGCCGCCACAACTCGAGGCGCCCGAGATCAAGGGACAAGGCAAGCGCATCAGCGTAGAGCTGATGGACTCTTTGAAGCCCAACACTACCTATACGATTGACTTCTCCAACGCCATCTCTGACAACAACGAGGGCAATCCGCTGGGTAACTACACCTATAGTTTCTCCACCGGTGACCATATTGATACGCTCGAAGTGGCCGGTTACGTGCTCGAAGCCGACAATTTGGAGCCGGTCAAAGGCATTCTCGTAGGTCTTTACAACAACATGGAGGACAGCGCATTTCAGAAGACTCCTATGATGCGCGTGTCGCGCACTGACTCCCGCGGACACTTCATCATACGTGGCGTAGCCCCCGGCTCCTACCGCATCTACGCCCTCAAAGATGCCGACGGCGACTATTGCTATGCTCAGAAAAGCGAGATGATTGCCTTCAATCATCAAACGATCACACCGATATTCAAGCCTGATGTCAGGCAGGACACGACGTGGCTCGACACGCTCCACATCGCCAGCATCACTGATGTGCACTACACTCATTACCTCCCGGACGACATCTGTCTGCGTGCCTTCACCGGCATCAACACCGACCGGTACTTTGTGAAGGCTGAGCGAAAGGAAGCCAATCACTTCACACTCTTCTATACCTATGGTGACGAAGACCTTCCCAAGCTTCGCGGACTGAACTTCAATGCCGACAACGCCTTCATTATCGACCCGTCAGCTAAGCGTGATACCATCACCTACTGGCTGCGCGACACGGCACTGATCAACCAGGACACGCTCGAAGTGGAGCTACAGCACCATATCACCGACTCGCTCGGTGTGCTCCGTCTGCGTACCGACACGCTCACTATCCTCTCCAAGCAACCTTACGCCAAACGGCTGAAAGAGCAAAAGAAGGCCTACGACAAATGGGCAAAAGAGCAGGAGAAGAAAAAGAAAAAAGGAGAACCTTACGACTCGGTCATGGCCGTGAAGCCACTCGAAATAGCTATTTCACCCAGTGGCGAAATGGATCCGGACCAAAACGTCACCATGACGTCACAGGTACCTGTCAAGGATGTAGACATCGAAAAGATGGTACATCTCTATTCCCAACCGCCCAGCGACTCGCTATGGTACCGTGAGCCCTTTGAGATGAAGCGTATCAATGCCCTTTCCTACCTGCTCAAGGCATCGTGGAAGCCCGATCATCAATATAGCTTAGAGATTGACAGTACCGCTTTCCAGTCCATCTACGGCGATCTGTCCGGCAAGATAAAGGCAGGTCTGAAGGTGCGCGGCAATGACACCTATGCCTCGTTGGTCGTCACCATCAACGGCATGCAAGGCAGGCACGTCATCGCACAACTCATGGACGAGAGCGATAAGGTCGTCAAGCAAGCCTTCACAGACAACGGACAGGCGGAGTTCTACTACCTCAAGGAAGGTAAGTACTACCTGAGGATGATCGAGGATACCAACAACAACAGGCTTTGGGATACAGGCGATTTCGGCAAGGACATAGAGCCGGAACCTGTCTATTACTATCCCGAAGTAATAGAGTGTCGCGCCAAATGGGATGCCACACGCTCATGGGATCCCACTGCCACACCACTCTATCGCCAAAAGCCGTCGGCCATCACCAAGCAGAAGGCTGATAAGCAAAAGCAGGTGCAGCATAGAAATGCCGAAAGAGCCAAGAAACTCGGCATTCAATACATCCCTCAACCCTAAGCCAGGATAGTCAGAGGACGGCTTCAAGCCTTCCCTGACTACTTGCTCTTTCATAAGCATTCAGTTTGTTCTATATAAGTATCAAGACAGAATAACAAAATCAAGAAATGATGAAAACACTGAAAATCTGGTTTGTCGGTCTTGTGCTGGCCATGATCGCCACGCAAGCCGGAGCGCAGTGCACCTTCCGAAACACTGCGTTTAAGTCGGGAGAGTTCCTCTCCTACAACCTCTATTATAATTGGAAGTTCGTATGGGTCAAGGCTGGCTCTGCCTCGTTCTCTACGGTAAAGAGCGTCTACAAAGGCACGCCGGCATGGCGCGGCAGCCTCATCACACGTGGCAACCACCGCGTTGACGACTTCTTTGTGCTTCGCGACACCCTGCTGTGCTACAACAGCTTGGAGATGGCACCGCTCTATTACCGCAAAGGCGCACGCGAAGGTAGCCGATACACCGTCGACGAGGTGTTCTACTCCTACCCCGAAGGCAAATGCCACGTCGTGCAGCATCGCAAGAAGCACGACGGGAAGAACGAATGGGAAAAGCACACCTACAACGACTGTGTCTATGACATGATGAGCATCTTCCTGCGTGCCCGTTCCTTCAATCCAGAGTCATGGAAGAAAGGCCACAATGTCGACTTCCCCATGGTTGACGGCGATAGCCGTGACCCTGCACGTCTGCACTATGAAGGAAAAGTCAATGTCAAAGCTGACGACGGCCACACCTACCGCTGTCTGAAGCTGGCTTATCTCGAAAAAGAGGACGGGAAACCCTATAAAAAGATCGTAGACTTCTTTGTCAGCGACGATGCCAACCACATTCCCGTACGCTTGGATCTCCACCTCCGCTTCGGTTCAGCCAAGGCCTTCCTGGTAGGATACAAGGGTGTGAAAGGTGAAATTCAGTCACGCGTGAAGTAAGGCCATGCTCCCAACAGACATGGAAGCGTGCCCCAATAGGCATGAAAACGTGACCCAACAGGCATGAAAACGTGACCCAACAGACATGGAAGCTGACCCAACAGCCATGGATGAGCGTCCCTTATAGACATCAGGTCGGCAAGCAACAAGCTATTTGGGCGCGAATAATGAGCGCTGACAGCTTGTTTTCAGTTAGCTGATACCATTATTATAATAAACGAGAAAGTCCCTCACAGGCCAAAGAAATGGCTGTGAGGGACTTTTTTGTTTTGCTTATACTAAAGCCTAATATAATATTCATGTTTCCCGGCTAAGAAACAAGCCAAAAGGACTCAGAAGGTCTTACTATCAGTAAAGAAAGGCAAAGCCCAACGTGCAGAGAAGTCAAGCCCGTCAGTCAAAGATACACTTCATATTCCTTTCCAGCTGTCCAACACTGCTGGCCCCTACGAGCACACTCGTGATTCCCTTCTGATGAAGGATCCACGACAGCGCATTCTCGGCAAGCGTATGGCCCTGAGCCTGCGCCTCGCTGTTGAGCTGACGCAGGCGCGCTAATAGTTCCGGCGTGAGCTTGTCTGCGGTCAAGGAACCGCCCTGCGCCATACGGGAGTCCTGCGGAATGCCATTGAGATAGCGGTCGGTGAGCAGTCCCTGCGCCAACGGCGAGAAGCTGATGAAGCCAATGCCATGCTCGCAGCAATAGTCCAGGATGCCCTCGTCAATCGGTTCGTGGTCGATCATGTTGACCCGTCCCTGATAAATCAGCAAAGGCACATCGTGGTCGCGAAGGTACTTGTCAGCAACCTTCAAGGCTTCCAGTGGCCAGCGCGAGATGCCCACATAGAGCGCCTTGCCCGCTCTGACAACATCCACCAAAGCTTGCAGCGTCTCCTCCAACGGCGTCTGTGGGTCGTAGCGATGGCTGTAGAAGAGGTCGACATAGTCCAGTCCCATTCGCCGGAGGCTTTGGTCGATGCTTGCCATGAGGTATTTGCGCGAGCCCCAATTGCCGTAAGGTCCCGGCCACATGTCGTAACCGGCCTTTGTGGAAATGAAAAGCTCATCGCGATAACGGGCGAAATCATCACTGAGAAGCCTGCCCATTGTCTCTTCCGCCGAGCCGTAGGGAGGCCCATAATTGTTAGCCAGATCGAAGTGAGTGATGCCGTGATCGAAAGCATAGTGCGTGATGTCACGCGCACGCTCGTAGCTGTCAGCGCCGCCAAAGTTGTGCCAAAAGCCCAAACTCACCTTAGGCAACAGCACACCCGACCGTCCGCAACGGCGGTAAAGGCTGTCACTTTGGTCATAACGGCTGTCCGAGGCGATAAAAGGCTTCCGCAGCTCCATCTCACTCAGCGTTCTGCTCTTCGTGTTGATATTCATCTCTTTGTTTTTAAGTAGAAGATTTGGTTAACGGCATTGCCTCACAGCTCCGTTCTGGACGGCGCCGTGAGGCAAAGAGAGTCCTATCCTTGTCGGTCGGACTTGATGAGTTGCAGCAGACGATCCACAGCCTCATCCTCCGGAATGTTCTTGTCCACGCATTCCTGTCCACGGTAGAGCGATACCTTTCCAGGTCCTGCGCCCACATAACCGTAGTCCGCATCGGCCATCTCACCCGGTCCGTTGACAATACATCCCATGATGCCGATCTTCAGTCCGTGCATGTCTTTCGTAGCTTCCTTGATGCGGGCGATCGTCGTGCGCAGGTCGTAGAGCGTACGTCCGCAGCCCGGACAACTGATATACTCCGTGCGCGATGTGCGCAGACGGGCTGCCTGCAAGATGCCAAAAGCCGTGTCCTCAATGTCGCCGACACTGATATTGCCCTTGTTCATCAGCCAGATGCCATCAGTGAGCCCGTCCATCATCAGCGCGCCCATATCGGCGGCAGCCTCCAACTGGAACTCTTCCTTGTCACCAAGCTGGTACATCTGTGCGAAGACGACGGGATTGCTGACCTCTGCGGTCATCATCTCATGGACGAGTGCACGCTGGTTACCGAGTCTGTTCTGCTGGTTGCTCGTGCAGACAACAACCACTTCCGGATGTGCCTTCAGGCAAGCCAGATACTCAGCACTCGGCGTGCCGAACTGGAGTACGAGGAATTTCACGTCGCTCTGCACCATAGCCACCAGCGGCATGGCCATCACGGGGAAGATCGGATAGAACGTTGCCTTGCCCTGCGCCTTGGCGAGATGGTTCTCACCCTGCAGGCGTGCGTAGACATCATAGTCGAGGATATAATGCCTGCCAGGCTGTGGATGCTCCGGCACCTGCTGCCCTACATAGATGTAGTCAGCCTTACCGGCATAGTCGGCCTGCTCAGCCGAGACGATGACAACAGGCACGTGTGTGCCTCCCACATTGCCGACCGGCTGGGTCTCGCGCCGTGTGGGATGGAGCCAGTCAAAGCCTTCATAGGCCTCGCCGGGGACCATCAGACTGCCAGCCTTGCGGCCGATGTAGTCTACCAAATGGCGGGCAACAGGTATCTCAGCCTCAGGTTCCTCGGACAACGACACGCGCACGGTGTCGCCAATGCCGTCGGCCAGCAGGGCACCAATGCCGACAGCACTCTTGATACGGCCGTCCTCGCCCTCACCGGCTTCCGTCACGCCGAGGTGAAGCGGGTAGTGCATGTCTTCCTTATCCATTTGGTCGACGAGCAATCTCACCGACCGCACCATGACCACCGTGTTGGAAGCCTTGATAGAGATCACCACATCGTCGAAATGCTCTTTCTTGCAGATACGCAGAAACTCCATGCAGCTCTCCACAATACCTTCCGGCGTGTCGCCATAGCGGTTGCGGATACGGTCCGAGAGCGAACCGTGGTTCACGCCAATGCGAATGGCAGTGTGATGCTCCTTGCAGATATTCAGGAAGGGCACAAAGCGGTCCTCTATCTTCTTCAGTTCCTCGGCATATTCCTCATCGGTATATTCTTTCTTGATGAACTTACGTGCCGGGTCGACATAGTTACCCGGATTGACACGCACCTTCTCGGCATAGAGCGCTGCCACATCGGCCACACGAGGATTGAAATGCACGTCGGCGACAAGCGGCGTAGCGAAGCCGTCGCGGCGTATTCCATCGTGAATGTTCTTGAGATTCTCAGCTTCCCGCACTCCCTGTGTGGTCAGTCTGACGAGTTCTCCTCCTGCTTTGATAATGCGTTCAGCCTGCTCCACGCAAGCCTGCGTATCATCGGTGTTGGTAGTGGTCATGGACTGGATGCGAATCGGATTGTCTCCTCCCATGTCCAGTCTGCCGATATGCACCACCGAAGTCTCGCGCCGATGATAGTTAAACAAATCGACCATATCTATTGATGAGTTGGTATGTTGATGAGCGAATGGAGTCCTGGGGCGGACTCCGTCGCTTAGTTGCACTTATAGGTATATTTCACCTCTTTGAGGTCAGCGTTGGCTTTCTCGATCTTCTTGCCGAGTCCAGCCTTCCAGGCCTCCACCTTCTTGGCGACATCCTCGTCACCCAGGGCGATCATCTCAGCGGCGAGGATGGCAGCATTCTGTGCGCCGTTGACGCCAACAGTGGCTACAGGGATCCCCGGTGGCATCTGTATGATGCTCAGCATGGCATCGAGACCGTCGAGCATGCCTTTGATGGGCACACCGATGACGGGCAGCGGTGTAGACGCAGCGATGACGCCGGGCAGAGCGGCAGCCATGCCGGCACCGGCAATGATGACTTTGATACCGCGCTCCTTGGCTCCCTTGGCGAAAGCCTCAACAGCGTCGGGTGTGCGATGAGCCGACAATGCATTGACCTCAAAGGGGATCTGCTGGTCGTCGAGCCACTTACATGCTTTTTCCATGATGGGCAGATCACTTGTCGAACCCATGATGATACTTACTAATGGTTTCATACTTATGTCTTTTAAATCTATGGTATCTAATTGATGTCTTTATTTGTTTTCACGCAGCCTCAACGTTTTTAGCTGCTTACAGAATCGTCCAGAAGCCCAGGACAACGCCTACGAGGAAGCCGACAACCACCTGCGTGAGCGTATGCTGGCGAAGGATCATGCGGCTGGTGCCCACCAGTCCCGCAATGAGAATGACGAGGCAGAACCACCAGATCGGGTTGAAGGCAAAGAGAATGGAGAACGCTACCAGTGCCCCGGCGAAGCCGCCTATGGCTGCCGTGTGGGTGGAGATCTTCCACCAAACGTTGATGAGGGCACAGACAATCTGTATCATCAGCGCCGCCACAAGGATGTTGGCCATGAACTGCGGAATGCGCAGCAGGCTCATGATGTAGTAGCAACAGAAGTAGCAAAGGATGGCGATGATGTAAGGAACCATACGCCGCTCCTTCTTGCCCATCTCCAATGGTGTCCAGCCTTGGTAACGACGGTATACATGGATCAGCAACGTGGGGAAGAGAATGGTGAAGAGATACACCATAAACACCACGCTGAGCTTGTATTGCCACGGCATGATGCTCAGATAGCTGAAGGTGAACAGGGCGATGAGACCGACTATCGGCAGATAGAACGGCGTGAAGATCAGGCTCATCAGCCTTGCAGTCAATATTATATTCTTTTCTTTCATCATCATATCTTTCTCAGGCGTGCCACGGGCACACCCAGTTGCTCACGGTATTTGGCCACGGTGCGCCGTGCGATGGGGAAGCCTTTTTCTTTCATCATGGCGGCGAGGGCATCGTCGCTGAGCGGTTTGTGCTTATCCTCCTGCTCCAGTATGTCGCGAAGCGCCACCTTGATCTTTCTCGTCGACATCTCTTCTCCGTCCTTGGTGACGTAGCTGTCGGAGAAGAAGAAACGCAGGGGGAACGTGCCCCAACGGGTTTGCGCGTACTTCACATTGCACACACGCGAGATGGTAGAGATGTCGAGACCTGTCTTCTCCGCGATGTCTTTGAGGATCATCGGGCGCAAGTCTGCCTCGTCGCCGTCCTGGAAATACTTCTTCTGCCAGTCGATGATGGCCTTCATCGTGACGTAGAGTGTGTGCCGCCGCTGCTTGACGGCATCGATATATCCCTGTGCCTTGTCAAGTTTCTCCTTGGCATAGAGCAGTGCCTCCTTGTCCTGGCGATTCATCTTCGCCTTGTTCTTTTTATAGGTGTCGACGAGGTCGGAGAAGGTCTGGGACACTTTCAGGTCGGGAATACGGCCATTGTTGAGTGTGAACGTCACATTGCCTTCGTCGTCAGTGTCCACGATAAAGTCGGGTGTGATCTGCTGCAGGTTGCGTCCCATCGTCTCACCGAGCGAGGCACCGGGCTTCGGGTTGAGGCGGTGAAGCTCGTTGCGCAGTGCTGTTGCCTGCTCGTCGGTGAGCTGCAAGGCCTGAGAGATTCTGTCCCAGCGCTTATGCGTGAAGTCCTCGAAATGGTCTTTGATGACAGTCTCCATCAGTTCGCGCACCTTGCCTTTCGGCTTCCGCTGGATCTGCAACAACAGACATTCCTGCAGGTTTCGGGCACCGATGCCGGCAGGATCAAAGGTCTGGAGAAGTTTAAGGAGCTTTTCTATCTCAGCCGTAGACACGTCGATGCTGTGATAGATAGCCAGTTCGTCAGAGATGTCGTCGAGGCTCTTTCTCAGCAGTCCGTCACTGTCGAGCGACCCGATCAGGTATTCCATGATCGTCTGCTGCTGTTCGGTGAGCTCCAGCTCGCCCATCTGCTCCTTCAGCTTATCGTAGAACGACGTTGTGTCGCCCCAGACCATCTCTTCCCGGTCAGCGTCGTCAGTGCCGGATCCTCCGTAGTAAGAAGACTCAGCAGAGGGCATTGCGTCGTCGCGTCCCAGATCCTCAAGTGCATTGTCCAAGGCATCCTCGCGCTCTTCCCGCTCAGATTTCTCCTCGTAATCTTCTTGTTCGCCATCGCCGTCAGCGTCGGGCAGGCGGTCATCGTGGCCGTCACTCCCCCCAAACTCGTCAGGCTCATGGTCTTCTTGTTCCAGTGCCGGGTTGTCATCAAGCTCAGCATTGACGTTCTGCTCAAGCTCAGCCAAGGGCATCTCCAGTAGTTTCACCTGCAGCATCTGCTGTTGTGAGAGTCTTTGCTGCTGGAGTTGTTGTTGCGTTTCAGTCTGTATTAACTTTTGTGCCATAACATGCTATGTAGGGGAGTGGGTCTATTTCCAGTAATCTGTCAGTTGTGCGGCCAGGGCGGCCAGCTTTTCGGGATCGTCATTGCCAAAGCGTCGCCAAATGTTTCGGCAAGGCTCATAGAGCGGACTCTTGCGTCCCTCGTCCTCACTGAGGAAAGGATCGCAGGCCTGATAGACGGTCATGATGTCAGCAACCTCCTTTGCGCTCATGCGCAACTGCCTGGCCAGTGCGGCCACCTCTGGTGTATCGGCCACCATCGTCGCCGGCACCAACTGATAATAGAGGTTGAGAATGGCAATTAGCTTCACCGGTGTGACAGCATTCTTGCCCTTCGCAGCCTCCTCGGCGCTGACGGGCTTGAAGTCACGCTCCCACTCTCTGGTAGCCTCCACACCGTCGTAGAACTCCTCGGCATTGCCGAAGCCGTCCATCATCTGCAGTTTTTTCACCACGGCTTTCAAGCGCGCCGGCTTCTCGGCATAGCGGTTCCACAACTCTTGGAGCAGTGGCGTGTCGATGCGACGCAGGCGGAAGAGCTTGCGATAGATATACTGCGGCTTGAGATGTGTGCGCAACGCCACGTCGATGAGGGCGCGGCTATAAAGGGGCTTCACGCCTTGTGGAGCCTTGAGATAGAGTTGCAGGAGCAGCAACCAGTAATCGTCTTGCCATAGTCTTGCCATAATCTTAGGATTTAGGTGCTGTTGACATCATTTCTTCGTTCTGTCTACAAAGATACGTCTTTTTCCGTTTGGTTGCACCTTTTCTCTACTCTTTTTTACAGATAAAAACGCTATATGGCCTTAAAACAATAGAGAGGTCCGCATGAGACCTCTCTATCGTTTGATTTTTGGATCAGTTGCAATTATCCGTGTTTGCTTTCTTTCTATATTAATGCGCATGATATGCTCGTGTGACCCCTCGGGTCACCTCATCAGTAGATAGGAGCTTGATTTCATACCCCGGTCTGCGCTCCTATCGTCGCTTGACCGGGGTTACCAATGCTTCAGCCCCGTTGGGGCTGTTAATGGCGCAAGGAAGGTATGCTCTGACGCTATTGTGGAAAGAACTTTTTTCGCAGTGGATGGGTCAGTGCCCCAAAGGGACACACGCATAGGTAGCCCCGCACAAGCGAGGAACGAGCGCAGTACGGGGTTTTTATGTCGTACACCTTTGGCTGCCGAGGTGCCCCGAAAGGGCACACGAGCATTCTATGCGCAATCATAAAACGCCATTTATCCACGGACTTCTGCTCCTGAGCCTGTTTTCTACCATTCTCCTTGCTGCACCATCTTCTCGCTGTCCCAAGGAGCGGGGGCACCGCCGAGATACTTATGGAACCACTCCAGGTGGGCATTGTAGTAGAGCGGCATGGACTTCAGCGTGCTGGGCCAGTGGCCGTCGTTCTTGAAGACGATCAGACGCGAAGGGATGCCCAACGACTGCAACGTGGAGAAATATTGCAGGCTCTGCGTGTAGCTGACACGATAGTCTTTCTCTCCGGTGATGATCAGCGTAGGCGTGGCGAAGTTCTTGACATAGCTCGACGGGCTCCACCGTGTGTAGAGTTCAGAGTTCCAGGGCTGTCCTTCGAGGTCGAAGTTGGGGAACCAGAGTTCCTCTGTAGCGCCCCACATCGAGCGCAGGTCAAAGAGTCCCATCATTGAGGCCAGGCACTTGAAACGCTTGGTCTGCCCTTGTACCCAGTTCATGAAATAGCCGCCATAGCTCCATCCCATGGCTCCCATGCGCGTAGAGTCGACATAGGCGAGCTGAGCGAGTTTGTCGGTGGCCTTCATGAAGTCTTCGAAAGGATAGCTGCCCCAGTGTCCGCTGATGTCGCGGCAGAACTGCTGTCCGTAGCCCGTGGAGCCGTGGATATTGGGATAAGCAACTACATAACCAGCACCGGGGTAGACTTGCCAGTCGGGACGGAAAGAATCCATCCACTGCATCTGCGGTCCACCATGCACATTGATGACCAATGGATACTTCTTATTAGGGTCGAAGCCATGCGGCTTCACGATGAACACCTCCACAGAGTCGCCTTTAGCTCCCTTGATCCACATGGTCTCAGAAGGACGGATGTCCACCGTGGCCTCCAGACTGTCGTTGAGATGTGTCACCTGTGTTTCCTTCAGCTCAGCGCGCCCCTTGGCAGCCGCGATAGCCTTGGCGGTGGCGTGATAGATAGCCGAGGGCTTGCCGGTGCGTGAATAAGTATAGTAGAATCCGCCCTTACCGTCGAAGTCGAAGCTGCCGATAGCGCGATTTGCGATGACCTTCGTGATGCGGTCGTTTTTCAAGTCGACACGATAGAGGGGTTCATAGCCGCGCTCCTCACCCAAGAAATAGATGGCTTTGGAGTCTGGCGTCCATTTATAGTCGTCGACCCAGTTGTCGAATTTCTCGGTGAGCACACGTTTCTGTCCTGTCTTGCGGTCATAGAGTCCGAGGATAAAACGGTCGCTCTCATAGCCGGGCGTGCGCTGGAAGCGGTAGGCGATATAGCGTCCGTCGGGCGAATACTGCGGCGAGCCGTCCCACGCCTTGTTTTCTGCCGTGATGTTCTTTGCCTCGCCGCCGGTCACAGGCACGACCCACAGGTCGCAATTTGTCGTGGCCTCTGGATGCTCGTCGTGGTTGCTCAGATAGCAGAGCTCCTTAGAGTCGGGTGAGAACACAAAGCCCGAAGGACCATTTGGCGAGAACACCGGTGAGTGGAAACGTCCCGGAGTGACATCGGTGTAGGTTTTGTTCTTGAGATTATAGACGATGATGTGCCAATACTTGCCGTCGCTGTATTCCGTCCAATGGCGATAGAGCAGATGATCGGCGATATGTGCCTGGATAGGATTCTTTTCCTTGCGCTCGATGGCTGCTTTGTTGGCCTTACCGTCAGCGCCGCCGATCTCTGGATAGACCTCTGCGGCAAATGCAATGAGGTTGCCGTCGGGCGACACGATGGCGCCATCGATGCCCAGCGCATAGTCGGTGAGCTGTGTAGCCTTGCCGTCGTGCCAGGCATAAAGCTGAGATGAGCCGCTGGCCATAGAGACATAGTAGAGCGTGCGACCGTCGGCCGACCAGAAAGGTGAGAAACTCTTGTTGTCTGTGGTGATGGTCTTGCCGTTCACGACAATGTTGCTGTAGCTCTTCTGAGCCCTCAGGTCAGAGCGGCTGGTGCCGTAAGCAAGTGCTCCGGTGGCCGACACGGTTGGACCGGAAGCGTATTGCAACCGATAGATATCCTCTATGGTGAACGCCCGCTTCTGTGCAGCAAGCGGCATGGCGGCGAGCAGAGCCAAAGTAAAAACTGCTATTTTCTTCATATACCGTAGAATTTTATGATGCAAAGATAATGGTTTTCTTTCAGACAGAGTAACATAAATAAAAAAGACATAGTAACATAGTAAACATATAGTGTGACTTGTGTTTACTATGTTACTATGTCTATAATATGTTTACTCTGTCTTTTACAGCGACCAGGTAGTGCCGTCCTTGGTGTCGTTGATGACGAAGCCAGCATCGTTGAGTGCGTCGCGGATCTGATCGCTGGTAGCCCAGTCTTTGGCCTCCTTGGCCTGCTGGCGCAGACGGAGCACCATCTCCATGACCTTGCCATAAGCCTTCTCGCGGCTGGCGTTACCCTCAGCGGCATCGTCTTTCAAACCCAGCAGGTCGAAGGTGAAGAGGCGCATGGTGTCGCCGAGCTCCTTGAGATCATCGGCAGAGATCTTGGCCTTGTGGTCGACAAGCTGGTTGACGAGATGGCAAGCCTCAAAGAGCGCACTGATGACCAACGGCGTCTGCAAGTCATCGTTCATGGCGTCGTAGCAGCGCTGGCGCAGTTCCTTGACAAACTTCTGCACCTCGGGTTGTGATCCTTTGGCGGCCTGCACACGGGCCAAATCCTTGATGCCCTTCATCAGACGGTCGTAGCCTTTCTGTGCGGCCTTGAGCGCGTCGTTGGAGAAGTCCACTGTGCCACGATAGTGAGCCGAGAGGATGAAGAAGCGGATCGTCATGGGCGAATAGGCCTGATCCAGTGTGGGATGGTTGCCGGTGAAGAACTGTTCGAGCGTGATGAAGTTGCCGAGACTCTTACCCATCTTCTGTCCGTTGATGGTAATCATGTTGTTGTGCATCCAGTAGTGCACCATCTGATCGCCCTGAGAGGCTACTGCCTGCGCGATCTCGCACTCGTGATGCGGGAAAATCAAGTCCATGCCACCGCCATGAATGTCGAAGTGGTTGCCAAGATACTTGCGTCCCATAGCCGTGCACTCGCAGTGCCAACCGGGATAGCCTTGGCTCCAGGGACTGGGCCAGCGCATGATGTGCTCCGGTGTAGCCTTTTTCCACAAGGCGAAGTCGTACTGATGCTTCTTCTCCCCCACTCCGTTGAGCTCGCGGCTGTTGTCCTTGATGTCGGTGAGATTACGTCCGGAAAGGATGCCGTAGTGGTATTTCTGGTCGTATTTCTCCACGTCGAAGTAGATAGAGCCATTGCTCTCGTAGGCAAAGCCATTGTTCATGATCTCCTTGACAAGCTCTTCCTGCTCGATGATATGTCCCGTTGCGTGTGGCTCGATCGACGGCGGCAGCACGTTGAGCATGTCCATGGCCTTGTGATAGCGGTTGGTATAGTACTGTGCGATCTCCATGGGCTCGAGTTGCTCCAGGCGTGCTTTCTTCTCGATCTTGTCGTCGCCTTCGTCGGCGTCGTGCTCGAGATGGCCCACATCGGTGATGTTGCGCACGTAGCGAACCTTATAGCCTAAATGCTTCAGATAGCGGAAGAGCACGTCGAAAGTAATAGCCGGACGGGCATGACCCAAGTGCGGATCACCATAGACAGTAGGGCCGCAGACATACATACCCACGTGGGGAGCGTTCAAAGGCTTGAAGAGCTCCTTGCTGCGGGTGAGCGTATTATAAATCAATAAATTCTGTTCCATAATCCCAAACGTTGTTTATTATAGATGCAAAGTTAATGATTTATTTCGAAATAGACAATAAAGGTAAAAAAGAATAGCGTCGGACGGTGGGTTAGTTGAGATTGGTTATAAGTAAGCGAAAAGGATGATAACCGACAGAAACGACGGAAAGGAAACAAAAGAGGGGGCTCAGCCTACCTGCGTCGCTCCCTCTTGGATATATATAATCAACTGCTTTTTTATGGAAACTATCCGTTTCCGACTGCAAACTTACGGAATTAAATTGGAAACTGGCTGATCCAAATTGGTCCAAATTGGGTTCAGCACTAAAAACGTCGCTGTTCTCGTCATAGCAAGTAACCGTTCTCCAATAAGAAGCACTCCTGTTCATTGAGTGCATCGCACTATTATTTTTTTACAAAACACGTTCAACATTTTCTTGCAATCTAGAGAGCGAAATCTCACGCTTGGCTTCTCAAAATCAGAAAAAGCAAGCAGTTCCATACGATTTTTGGCTTTTCTAAGGCTCAAAACGGCACTTTGACCTTGTCATCTCGGCGTGATGACAAGGTCAGAAAGGCGAGATGACAAGGTCAAAGTACCTTTCTGACCAAAAATTCTCTAGAGAATTTTTCGAGAAAAGCCCTTTCTGATTTCCTCAAAAAAGGCAGTTATTCATAACATACTGATTATCTGACAAATACAAAAAACCGCCATTTTTCGCAAAAATCAGCTCAAAGGAGGTCTTCGTTCAAAAGAATCGATTCTCAGAGCCCGTTTTTTGTCAGAAAACACAACAATGAGAAGATGCAGCCAACATAAGGCTACAAGTTTCTTTTTTACTTCTTTCCTTTTATGTTTCTTTTTACTCTATTACCTTTTTACTTTTCTACCTTTATCCTATTTCTTCCATCTTCACGACATCATAGCCTTTGATCTGCACGACGATGAGATGGAGCTTCGTGCCGTGGAGCATTGTTTGCAACTTACGGTCGGCGGCGTAGGTCTTGATCTGCGCGACGGCCTCGGTCCACTGCTGGGCAGCCTCAGCGCCGGTAGCGTCGGTCTTGAGATACTTCAGCTCTAAGATATAGCTGTGGGCGACCATCGGGTAGACAGTGTAGTTGGGCAGCAGGAAGAAGTCGCAATAGCCGTGAGAGAACTCCATCTCAGGGGCGACAAGGTAATAAGGGGCAAGCGAGAGAAACGCATTCATGAAGCCTTGCAGGTTGCGCTCGCCTTCGATGAGCTGGCGCACGGCGGTGGTGTCGTGATAAGCCTTGAGGATATAGTCCATCATCGGGCGCCAGTTGCCCTCCAAAGCAGCCTGATAAAATGGAACGTTGAGTTGCGAGACCGCGATAGGGTGAATTTGCTGGAAGGCCTGTATCAGATAGTTGTAGTATTGTTTGCGCACGTTGTTGTTTGGAATGCCCAACTTCAGCATAGCGCCTAAGGTGCCGCGAATGGTGAGCATGCCGTAGTAGAAGAGCAAACTGACGAAGTTGTCCTCGTCGGTAATGCTCTCCGCAGGGAAGTAGCTGTTGATCATCGCAAAGGTGTAACCCGTATGCACGATGTCGTAAATGGTTTGCCGACGCTCCTCCGTCATGTTGCCAATCTCGATAAGGTTGCGCAGCTTCTTATAATCGGTCTTTGTGTTCGGGTCGACCATCTCTTTTGGCTTGTGTCCAGTATCGATAAGTGTACTCATATAGTAGCAGACCATATCGCTGTTGAACATACTGGGCTCAGTACCGAAACTGTCCTCTGCAAAGCAATAGTTGTCATACCACGGTTTGATGTCGTCGATGATGCTGTCCTCTGTAACTTCCGGCTTGATAGCTCCTACTTCTTTGTAATAGCGGATCATCTGTCGCACGTCTTCCTCTGAGAAGCCGAGCATCTGGTTGAAGCGCGAGTCGATGGTCATGTTCAGCGCGATGTTGTAGCCGCTCGTCAAGTCATCAAGGGTGATGGGGGCGACGCCGAGCATGATGATGCGGTGGAACATCGGCTTGAAGATCTTAAACACGTCTCGGTAGAAGCCCGTGCCGTGGGTAAGGTCATGGTAAGCTTTTTGTCCCTTTACATTCAATACGTTGTTGGTAAAGTTGTCGTATTCGTCAACAATAAGGTATAGCGGATAGCCTGCTGCATGGGCCGCATCACTGATAAAGTTAAGCTTTTGTTCGCCACTCTTTATCTGTTTCAACTCATCAGCGAAAGTATCAGGATAGAATCGTGCGTAGGCCTTTGCGAAGCTATCGCAGCGCACCTCCATGTAAAGATCAAAGTTTTCACGCAAGTGATCCACATCACTACCCACACGCGAGAAGTCGAGATGCAGCACCTGGAAGTAGTTGCAATACTTCGTTGGATGGTCTGCTACATACATTCCCTTGAACAACTCCTGGAAGTTGTCCTTCTCGTTGATGTCGTAGTAGGCTTCAAGCATGTTCAGGAACAGACTCTTGCCAAAGCGGCGCGGGCGGACGAGGAACAGAAAGTGTCCCGCCTGCTCCATCCGCTCGAAGTACATGCTCTTATCTACCAAATAAAGTCCTTCCTTCCGCACCTGCTTGAAGTCAGCAATGCCATAGGGTATTTTCTTGAAATCCTTTCTCATCGTTTCTTTCACTTGCACTTGTCTTTTCTGCAAATATACGCCATTTCCCCCATATATGCAAGCATTTATTCGATAAAAAAGGATGGAGTAGCAAAAGAAGACTCGCTTGCTGAATGGCTATAGAAAAAGGGACGGATCCCGAAAGATCCGTCCCTTTATGGTATTACTTTTTCTTTTTTCCGCTTCCGCGACGCCCTTTGCCTTGATGGCGGCCCTTGCTCTTGGCAGCCTCAGCGGCAATGTCGCCCATATCGGATATGGCTGCGCGCGTGTCGCCATGCTGATCTGAAGCTGACGGCGCATCAGTCTTACCGTCTTCGCCGTCCTTGGCGATGACAAAGTCGAGCTGACGCCGCTCCATGTTGGCACGGTCCACACGGATGCGTATCGGGTCGCCAAGCTGATACTTATGATGGTGGCGGCGACCACGAAGCAGGAAGTTCTTCTCGTCGAAGTCGTAGTAGTCATCATCAAGATCACGCATGGGCACCATGCCCTCGCAGTGGTTGGAGTCGATCTCGGCGTAGATGCCATAGCTCGTGATGCCGCTGATATGAGCGTCATAGACCTCACCGATATGGTCACCCATGAACTCTACCATCTTGTATTTGATGGAATCGCGCTCAGCATTCTGCGCAATCTGTTCCATGTCGGAGCAGTGCTCGCAGAGCTCTTCATAGTGTTTCTCGTTGGCCGAGCGTCCTCCCTGCTGATACTTCGTCAGCAGTCGATGCACCATCGTGTCGGGATAGCGGCGAATCGGTGACGTGAAGTGAGTGTAATATTCAAATCCCAGTCCGAAGTGTCCGATGTTGTGCACGCTGTACTTAGCCTTCATCATCGCACGCAGAGCCACGCTTTGGATGAGCTTCTGCTCGCGCTTGCCCTCACACTCGTCCATGAGCTTGTTGATGCTCTTGGCCATAGCCCCGCGTGTGCCGTCGGTCTTGACCTTATATCCAAACTTGACGATGAACTGCCGGAGCGTCTCCATCTTCTCGGGATCCGGATTGTCGTGGATACGATAAGGGAAGACCTTGGCCTTCTTGCCCTTGGGCACACGGCCCACACTCTCGGCAACCGTGCGGTTGGCCAGCAGCATGAACTCCTCGATGAGCTTGTTGGCATCCTTTGACCGCTTGAAGTAGCAACGGGTAGGATGGCCTTTCTCGTCAACGTCGAAATGGAGTTCCTCGGTGTCAAACTTCACAGAGCCGTCCTTGAATCTCTTTTCACGCAGTTTCTTGGCCAGCCGGTCAAGGGTACAGAGTTCCCATCCGTACTCATCCTTATAGCCTGCTGCCCCCGGGTCGGGAGCCGGCTGTCCCTGTCCGTCCACGACTCCGTTGTCCTCCAGCACCTGCTGTGCTTCCTCATAAGCATAGCGACGGTTGGAGCGGATGATCGTGTGGACGATACGCGAACGCTTGACATTGGCATCCTCGTCGAGATCAAAGATGACGCTAAACGTCAGCTTGTCTTCATTGGGACGCAACGAACAGACGAAGTTGCAAAGGCGCTCCGGCAACATCGGTATCGTGCGGTCGACGAGATAGACCGACGTAGCACGCTTCACGGCCTCACGGTCGATGATACTCCCCTCGGTGACATAGTGCGAGACATCGGCAATATGCACACCCACCTGATAGAGTCCTTCGTCGAGTTTCTTGATGGAGAGGGCATCATCGAAGTCTTTGGCATCAGCCGGGTCAATGGTACAAGTCCATGTATCGCGGAAGTCCTCACGCTCGGCAACGTCCTCAGGCGTGATCTCACCCGTGATCTTCTCCGCGGCATCTTCCACGTTCTTAGGATACTTATAAGGCAGACCGTACTGTGCGAGAATGGAGCACATCTCGGCATTGTTCTCTCCTGTCTTGCCCAGCACGTCGACGACTTCGCCAATCGGATTCTTATGATTCTCGTCAGGCCACTGGACGATCTTCACGAGCACCTTGTCGTCGCTCTTTCCGCCCTTGAGTTTCTTCTTGGGAATAAGGATGTCCTGCACGAAGGTACTGTTTTGCGTGACGCAGAAGGCAATATCGCGGTCCACACGCAACCGGCCGACAAAGGTGTCCTTGGCACGGCTGAGAATCTCTATGACCTGTGCTTCCTTAATATGCTTCTGGCGGCGTGCCATGAACGAAACCCTTACACGGTCGCCCGTGAGTGCCGACATGGAGTTGCGCTCAGCCACAAAGATCGGCTTGTCGCTGCCGTCAGCGAGGAACGAGTTCTTGCCGTTGGCCTTGCGCACAAAGGTACCCTCCTGCACCTGTCCTTTGGTGTTGAGCTGATAAGCGTTCTCACCTTTCTTGGTGATGAAGTCGTCCCACGCCATCTCTTCCATGATGTCCATGGCAAGCATCTTCAACGGATGCGTGTCGAGGTGAAGCGCACGGAATATGTCTTTCAGTGTTAGTTTCTTACCAGGTTGCGATGAGAAGAATTGTTCCAACTGTTGGGAAAGCTGCTTCTTGGTGATGCGCTTACCCGCTTTCTTACCTTTTCCCATAGGCTAATGATCTAAAAGATGAATTTGATATGCAAATTAACGAAAAAGAATTGAATAATCCTAATATCGTTTGGATTATTTTGCTTAAAATCTGAAATATGTAGTATCTTTGTAAGCAAATAGAAACTATGAACATTCTCATCACCGGTGCCAGTGGCTTCATTGGCAGTTTTATCGTAGAGGAAGCACTCCGACGAGGCTTCGAGACGTGGGCCGCCGTACGCAAGAGCAGCTCACGAGCCTATCTGCAAGACCCGCGGATCCACTTCATCGAACTGGACTTCAACTCCAAGGATAAGCTTGTGGAGCAGCTCCGGGGACATGATTTCGACTATGTCGTCCATGCCGCCGGCGTGACCAAATGCCTGCATCCCGACGACTTTTTCCGCGTGAACTACGAGGGAACTCGCAATCTGGTAGAGGCCATCTTGGAACTGCACATGCCTATGCGACGCTTCATCTATATGAGCAGTCTGAGCATCTTCGGTGCCATCCGAGAGCAACAGCCCTACCACAATATCACCGAGCACGACACACCACACCCAAACACGGCCTACGGACGCAGTAAGCTCATGGCCGAGAAATTCCTCGACAGCGTGGGCAACGAGTTCAACTATATCGTTCTCCGACCCACCGGCGTGTATGGTCCAAGGGAGAAAGACTATTATCTCATGGCCAAGAGCATCAAACAGCACGTCGACTTTGCGGTAGGCTTCAAACGACAGGACATCACCTTCGTGTATGTCAAAGACGTGGTGCAGGCTGTCTTCCTGGCGCTCGACCACGGCATGTCGGGACGGAAATACTTTCTCTCTGACGGTGAGGTCTATCAGAGCTCTACATTCAGCGACGAGCTTCGTCAGGCCATGGGGCGTCCGTGGTGGATACGCATCAAGGCGCCGATCGCTGTGCTAAGGCTTATCACCTGGTGCGGAGAGTACTATGGCAGGCTCACGGGGCATATCACAGCCCTGAACAACGACAAATACAACATCCTGCGGCAGCGCAACTGGCGCTGCGACATAGAGCCCGCATGTGACGAACTCGGCTTCCATCCACAATATCAACTCCATCGCGGCGTACAGATCACCGTGAAATGGTATCAAGAAAACAATTGGCTATAATGCAACTCAAGAAATGGTTTGAAATAGAAAAGCATCCCCACAAGGGCCCTATGCTCCTGGAATGGGTGGTCATTGGCTACATGGTCTTCACCCTGCTCATCATTCTCTTTTGCTTCACCAAGGTGGAGCATCCCGAAGCAATGATTTGGGACAGAGTAAGACTGGGCGCTATCACGATGGCCATGTGGGTGGTCTACCGCCTCATTCCTTGCCGGGTGACACGACTGCTGAGGGTACTGATGCAACTCGTGATGCTGAGCTGGTGGTACGGCGATACTTACCAAATCAACCGCATGTTGCCCAATCTCGACCACATCTTCGCCTCGCTTGAGCAACAGCTCTTTGGTTTTCAACCCGCACTGGTGTTTTGTGAGCACTTCCCACAGCACTGGATCAGCGAAATTCTCGATATGGCCTACGCGAGTTACTTCCTGCTCTTTGTGGGCACAATACTCTATTATTTCTTCAAGCGCTACGACGACTTCGAGCGCTGCGCGTTTATCATCCTGGCATCTTTCTTTAGTTTCTACGCCATCTACGACCTGCTGCCCGTGGCCGGACCGATGTATTACTACCATGCGGTGGGCATCCAGAAGATAGCCGCCGGCATCTTCCCCAATGTAGCAGACTATTTCAATACCCACACCGAGATGATGAAAAGCCCAGGATACAGCGACGGCATCTTCTATCACCTCATCACTGACGTGCACAACGCGGGCGAGCACCCCACAGCGGCGTTCCCCAGCTCGCATGTAGGCATCTCGGTGATCGCACTGCTGCTGGCCGGACGCTCACGCAGCAAGGCTCTTTTCTTTACGTTGCTTCCCTTCGTTGTGCTCATCTGCTTTGCCACGGTGTATATCCGCGCCCACTATGCTATCGATGTGTTAGGCGGTATCATCTTCGCCATGCTCTTCTATTTACTCTGGAGTTGGGTTTACAGATCTGCCGTCACAGCAAGAAGAGAATAAGGATACAGTAATACTTATCGGAAAGGAAACACTATAGAATATACAAAAAAAATATTGATTACCATGAAGTCGATTTTTTGGATTACGTCCAGTCTCCCCACTTTTACTTTCATGCTATACTTTGCTCTGCCTCTCCTGCAAAGTAGTGAGACCATGACTATGGTGAGCTATGTGCTGATAGCTGCGGCACTCGCCCTATATCTCATAGGATGTGTGGCCGCATATCGTAGAAAAGAGTATTCGTCACTCATTGAAATCTTCGGTACCAAACGCGACTTTCTCTACGATGCGTTTGTTTCCGTCATTGGCTTGATGATTCACTATTCTACAGGCTACGACGATGCGATAACTTGGTGGATGCTACTTGTCGTATCTGTACTAAGCCTTAGCCAAACAAAACAATCGGTATCCGCAAAGCAAAGTGCTGAATAATCAAGAAATAAGCAGCATCAAAAAAGCCCGCATGAGTATAAAGCTATTATAAAGCTATATACCATGCGGGCCTTTTTTATGTTGCACAGGCACCAGTACACTATTGCACGAGTCTCTTGCTGAGCGTCCTGACAGGATACCACACAGCAAGCCAGCCTGCGGCAATGACCGTGAGGAAGATCAAAAGCACGTCGCTATAGTGGACACTCACGGGATAGGCATTGACGACAAACGTGCCGTCGCTGCTGCCCATCTTCACAAAGCCGTACTGCTGCTGCAACCAACAGAGCAATAAGCCCAGCAAAATGCCTAAGATGGCTCCGAAGAAACTGATCAGACGACCCTCGAAGAGGAAGATGCGACGGATCTGCTTGTCCGAAGCTCCCAAGTTGCGCAGCGTGACGACATCGTCTTTCTTGTCGATGATCAGCATCGAAAGCGAACCGATGATGTTGAAGCAGGCCACGATGAGGATAAACGTCAGGAAGATGTAGGCCATGAGCTTTTCTACCTTCATGATCTTGAACGTGTCGCTCTGCTGCTCAAAGCGGTCAAGAACCTGATACTTCTTACCGGCGACTTGCTGCATCCGGGCCTTGACATTTTCAAGATTAGAGCCTGGTTTCAGTCTCAACTCCAAGGCGGACACCATGCCCTGCTGGTTGAAAAGGTTTTGAGCAAAGCCCAGACTGGTGACAATATAGCTCTTGTCGTACTTACCCTGATTGACCGAGAAGACCACACCTGGGGAGATCAGCGAGTCGACGACAAAGCCCGACTGCGGATCGGTCATGTCGAGCTGTCCCTCACGCTGCGGCGCATAGATCTTGAGATACCCTTTCCAATTGGCTCCCAAGCCCAAGGTCTGAGCCAGACGGATGCCCGGAGTACCATACTGCAAGTTGGCCGTATGGAGCTGGAATTGGCCGTCGCCATAGAGAATCTCGGTGATATGCGTCAGCTGCGGGAAGTTGTCGTCCACACCCTTTATCGTCACCATGGCCTGCTTACCGTTGTAGATAGCCAGTGCCATATCCTCCACAGTACCCGTAGCCACGTCGACCTCTGGGAAATGACTGATCTTTGTGAGGATCGGATCATCGGCTGGAACGGTCTTGCCTTCCACGGGCACCACCTTCAACTGCGGGTCGAAGTTCGTGAAAAAGCTGGCTACCAGGTCATGGAAGCCGTTGAACACCGACAAAACGATGACGAGGGCCATCGTAGCCACAGCCACACCGATGACAGAGATCAGGGAAATCACATTGATGGCGTGCGTTTTCTTCTTGGAGAAGAGATAACGCCGCGCCACAAAGAATGGAAAATTCATTGAAAGCCTCTATTACTTCTTATTGAGCAACTCGTCGATGTGGTCGATATAATCCAGGCTGTCGTCGATGAAAAAGCGCAGCTCCGGAATGATGCGCAGCTGGTTGTGGACACGACGTCCGAGCTCATAGCGGATGCTCTTCTCGTTGGCCTTGATGTTGCTGAGCAGCTCTTCCGACTTTGCAGAAGGGAAGATGCTCAGATAAGCCGTACAAATGCTCAGGTCAGGACTGATGCGCACACGGGTGACGCTGACGAGGACACCGTGCATAGCTCGTGTCTGACTCTGGAATATCTCAGCCAGCTCCTTCTGAAGTAGCCGGGCGATTCGGTTCTGTCTTGTTTCTTGCATAAATGAATATTTGAAGTTTTTATCCTAATTCTATATGTTCTACGTGCACCCGCTCATGGAGAAAGATGGAAGCACTCTCCTTGAACTTATCGGGATTCTCGGTCGTGTAGTACTTGACCGAAGCCCCTGTGGTCAGCCGTGAGGCCATATCGGTGTGGCGATGAAGGTAGTCTTTCAGACTGCCGGCGACGTACTCTCCCTGAGGAACAATGCGCACGCCGGGCTGCACATATTTCAGGATCTTTGGCATCAACAGCGGGAAATGGGTACAGCCAAGGATGATCGTGTCGATATCTGGGTCGAGTTGCATGAGCTGGTCGATGCGCTTCTTGACGAAATAGTCTGCGCCGGGAGAGTCTGCTTCGTTATATTCCACCAAGGGCACCCAAAACGGACAAGCTTGTCCCGTCACTTTGATATTGGGCCAAAGCTTAGCGATCTCCATGTCGTAGCTATGACTCTTCACCGTACCTTCTGTAGCGAGCAGTCCCACATGACCGTTGCGTGTGAGCTTACCGATGACCTCTGCCGTAGGCCGAATGACGCCGAGCACGCGGCGCTTGGGATCCCACTGTGGCAGATCGTGTTGTTGGATCGAGCGCAACGCCTTTGCCGATGCGGTGTTGCAGCCAAGAATCACCAGCTGACAGCCCATCTCGAAGAGCTTCTGCACGGCCTGACGCGTGAACTCATAGACGACATCAAACGAGCGCGGGCCATAAGGAGCTCGCGCATTGTCGCCAAGATAAATGTAATCGTACTGTGGCAACAACTGCCGGATGCCGTGCAGGATGGTCAATCCACCATAGCCGGAATCAAAAATGCCGATAGGTCCGGGTGCTACAGGAAAGGACTCCTTAGCGGCCACAGACGCTTTCTCATTAGCTGCCGCAGACACTTTGACCAGATCATCAATGCTTGTATTCATCTCACAACTCCTTATTTATATGATAGCGGACGACTTGTTCTATATGACAGAACAGCCCTCTTGCTATTTGACAGCCGACAGTACATCGGCCGTGATGTCTATTCCCATCTCCGGATTGACGAAGGGCAGTGCACCGTTGTCGGTGTTGAGCACGAAAGCCAAACCCTTGGCATGGCCTACACGCTGGATGGCTGCCGCGAGCTTCTCACGCAAAGGCTGGTAAGCGTCTTGCTCTGCGTTCTTGAGATATTGCTTGGCCTGATCCTTAAACGTCTGGTTTTTCTCCATCAGTTCCTGCAGTTCGGCCTGCCGCTTCTCGCGAATCGACGGTGCGAAAGTGCTCTGACCATCGAGAAAAGCCTCGTATTTGGCATTGAACTCATCCTCCACGCGTTTCATCTCAGCGTCGTATTTTGCCTTCAGATCAGCAATAGAGCGTCTGGCCTCTGCATAGCCCGGCATCGCCTCTAAAGCACTCTGACAGCTAAGAAAACCATAATGAAACGACGGAGCGGCCTGCTGAGACGGCATAGCATCCGTGGATGACACAGTAGATGACACCGTGCCCTGCGCAAAAAGCGGGCTGCCGAGAAACAGAAAAAAAGCACTAACTAACAAATGCCTCATGGTTGGAAAGATTATTGTTGACAATACGGAGAAGGATAATGAATAAGGATTGCACCAACGAAACCGTGTCGGATGATCACTGGAAACGGAAGCACAGTCCTAAAAAGACAACAAGAGGTGAGGGTATGCCACGTAGCGCACCCTCACCCCAGCTCCTCGTCATGCCGAGGAAAGAGCAATGCCTTTTACTTCATCTTGTTGATTTCGGCCTGCACCTTGGCAGTGACATCCTCTACATTGGTGCCTGTGTAGACAGCAGCGCCCTCTTCGAAGATGTAGGTAAAGCCACCAGCTTTGCCGACATTCTCAATGGCTTTGCGCACTTTCTCCACGACAGGCTGCATCTTGTCCTGCTGTGCTTTCTGCAAAGCCTGCTGATTGTCGCTATAGGTCTGCTGGATCTTCTGATAGAGCGTGTTGAGCTCTTCCTCCTTCTGCTTCTGTGCAGTAGGATTCATCGTGCTCTTTGCTTTATCATAAGCGTCGCTCTGACGCTTCAGCTCGTCCTGCATGCCTTTCAGATCATTCTCATACTGCTTGGCAGTAGCTTGGAGTTCTCCATTGATCTTAGCGATTTCAGGCAGATTCTGCATGATGGTCTGTGTGTTGACTTTGCCGAATTTCTGAGCGAAGGTAGCCAGAGGAGCCATCAGCATTAACATTAAAAGTAACTTTTTCATGATTGCTTGTTTTTATTGTTTTTATAGTCTTTTACTTTCCATATCCCAGTTTTTGGAGCACCTCATCAGAGATGTCGATCTTCGGTGAGCCGAAGATGATGGCGGTATCAGAGGCGCGGTCGAGTACGAGGCTGTAGCCGCGGAGCTCAGAGATGTCCTTCACCGCATTGTAGATCTCCTCCTGGATGGGGCTCATCAGGCTCTCACGCTTCTTGAAGAGCTCGCCTTCGGGGCCGAAATACTTCTGTTTGAGGTCAGCAGCCTCCTTTTCTTTCTGCATGATCTGCTCTTGCTTGGCCTTTTTCTGCTCCTGCGAGAGAAACACCATCTCATTCTGATAGTTCTTATACATGGTCGCCGCCTCCGTGTTCAGTGCCTCTACCTCAGCCTGCCACTTCTTAGAAACCTGATTGAGCTGCTCGTTGGCACGCTCGTAGGCCGGTATGTTTTTCAGCACATAATCCATGTCCACCAATGCGAACTTCTGCGCATTGGCCTTTGAGAATGGCATGAAGGCGAAGAGACAGAGTAGAAGGATGCCACCCAGTCTGCTCCAATTGTTTTTTACAATCATCTGCTTCATATTCAATTTCCTTTTATTGATCAGTTGACTATCCCTGCGACGCTTATCTGAACTAAATGTTACAGGAAAGTACTTATCCTTTAGTGTTTTTTTGCTTTTCAGCAGTTTTGTTGACGGAAGTACGTTCCGATATTGCCGGAAAAATGTTTCTGCGTTGACGAGCGGCGCTTCGACATAGTGTCCCGGCGCCTTTCCGTCATACGCTTCTCATGTTTTCCTTGCTTCGTTTTAGAACTCCTGACCGAGGACGAAGTGGAACTGGCTGCCGCCCTTGCTGCCGTTGTTGTCCTTGTCAAAGCCGTAAGCCCAGTCAATACCCATCAAGCCGACCATAGGCAGATAGATACGCACACCGACACCTGCCGAGCGTTTCATCTGGAAAGGATTGAACTTGCTCGTCTCTGTCCAGGCGTTACCACCCTCCACGAAGGTCAGTCCGTAGATCGTAGTATTGCCCAGCAGGAACGGATAGCGCAATTCCAGCGACATGCGGTCGTAGGCATAGCCCTCTGAACCATAAGGTGTGAGAGAACCATTCTCGTAACCACGCAGTCCGATCGTTTCCTCTCCATAGGTGCTGGAATAGCCACTCATACCGTCACCACCGACGTAGAACGTCTCAAACGGGCTCTTCTTGTACTTGTTGTAACTGCCGAGGATACCCAGCTCCACGCGCGTCATGAGCACGAAGCACTTCTGAGCACTTGTCAGAGCGGTGAAGGTACGAGCCTTGAACTTCCACTTGTTGTATTCTATCCAGCGGTATTTCTCCTGCTGCTCTCTGACATAGTTGGCAGAGTATGGGTTTGTGGCCAGATTCTTATAGTCTTTGCCATCCCACATACTCCATGGCGGAGTGAGCGTGACACTGGCCGTGAACTCAGAACCGCGGCGTGGGAAGAGCTGGTTGTCGGTTGACGAACGGTTGACGGCAATGCTCAGGTTGAGGTTATTGCTGTTACCTGTGGTCATCAAATAAGAGAAATAACGCCAGTTCTTCAGCATGTAGCGGGTGAACGAGAGCTCCAGCGAGAGGTTGAAGTAGTCGTCAGGCCACCGCAGGCGCTTGCCCCAGCCGATGCTCGCTCCGAGGAGTTTGACATACTTGTCGGGGTCGTAGTAGTTCTCGTAATTGCTGTAGTTATAAGAATAACTATTGTAGCCGTACAGACTCTGATAGTAGCTGTTCTGCCAAGCCGAGTTATAGTAGTTGCTCGACACATCGGTTTGCTTGGAGTAGAACGCGCCGACGGAGAACTGAATAGGCCGCTTTCCGCCAAACCAGTTGGTAGAGTAGCTGGTGTTGTAGCTCTGATAGTAAGAGCCATTGGTCTGTACACCGATGGACAGCTTCTCACCGTCACCGATAGGCATAATGCCGCGGTGCTCCTTGTTTTTGTTGAACAGGTTGGCCATAGAGAAGTTGTTGAGCGTCAATCCCACGCGTCCGATGATACCCGTCTGGCCCCATCCAAGTGAGAACTCGATTTGGTCGTTGGACTTCTGCGTCAGATTCCAGTTGATATCCACCGTTCCGTCCTCTGCATTAGGCTTGACATCCGGTGTCACCTTCTCGGGATCGAAGAATCCCATAGAGGCCAACTCACGTGCAGAACGCATGAGGGCTTCCTTAGAGAAGAGGTCTCCCGGCTTGGTACGAAGCTCACGGCGCACCACATTCTCATAGAGGCGGTCGTTACCATTGATGCGAACATGGCTCAGATGAGCCTGTGGTCCTTCCAACACACGCATCTCCAGGTCGATAGAGTCGCCGACGATATTCTGCTCAGCGGGGTCGATGGACGAGAAGACGTAACCATTGTTGTAGTAGAGGTTCGACACGGCGTCGTCGTCCTCACGGAGTCGCTTGTTGAGCAACTTCTGATTGTAGACGTCACCTTTCCGCATTCCCAACAGATTGGAGAGGTAAGCTGAGTTGTAGACCGTATTGCCCACCCAGTGGATATTACGGATATAGTATTTCTTGCCCTCGTCTACTTTGACGTAGACATTGACATGTTTGGGGTCATTGTTCCACACGCTGTCCTTCAGGATTGCGGCGTCGCGGTAGCCCAGCTCATAGTATTTCTCGATGAGCTTCTCCTTGTCAGCCTTCCAGCGCTCAGGGGTGAACTTCTTTGATTTCAGGAAGGTAGAGAGCTTACCGGCCTCGTGGGTCTTGGCAAAGGCACCCTTGTGGAAGAGTCCTCCCTTGATTCTGAGGTTGCTCAGATACTTGTTTCCCTCGATGTAGATATGCCGCACCTTGATCTTGTCCTTCTTGTCGATGATGACGTCGAGGATGACCTGGTTCTTACCGGTGACGTCGGGACGCTGCTGAATCTCGATATCCGCATTCTTGTAACCCTTGTCGTCGAAGTATTTCTTAGCCAGGATCTTTGCACGGTCGATCATGTTTGGCGTGATCTGTCCGCCTTGCAGGATACCGAGTTTCTTCTCCATATCCTCTTTCTCGCTCTTCTTCAGTCCCACGTAGTTGATGGTGGAGACACGCGGACGCGCCTTCAAAGAGATATGCAGATAGATTTTATCACCCACGATAGAGTCGGCTGAGATCTTCACATCGGAGAAGAGCCCATGCTTCCAATAGCGTTTGACGGCCTCCGTGATTTCGGTGCCGGGCACCGAAATATGCTGTCCGACAGAGAGACCTGAGATGCCTGTAAGCATATAATCCTCATAACCGTCAATGCCGGAGACGTTGAAGCCACCAATGACAAGGTCACGCGGCGTGCCGGCATAGTTGATGTCAGGGTGTACGATTTGCTCCTGCGCCTGCACGCTGGCCACGATGGCCATAGCAAGACAAGCTGCCAGGACTTTTTTCTTATTATGATGCATCTTCAAAGAATTGTCGTTTATGATTATATGTTATCCTCGGTATTCTCTTCCACCTGCTGTTCGGTCTTGCCGAAGCGACGCTGCCGCGATTGATAGCTAAGGATCGCTTTGTGCAAGTCCTTCTCAGAGAAGTCAGGCCAATAGGTGTCGCAGAAGTAGAGCTCACTGTAAGCGATCTGCCACAGCAGGAAGTTGCTGATGCGCAACTCGCCACCGGTACGGATCAGCAGGTCGGGATCGGGCATGAAGCTCGTCTGCATGTGCTGATTGATGAGGTCTTCCGTGATATCGAAGCTCTCGACATGCTGCCGTCCGAGACGCCAGGGCCGTGTGCGCTCCTCGATGATGTCTTTCACAGCCTGCGTGATTTCCCAACGCGAAGAATAGCTCAGTGCCACGACCATCGTCATGGCCTTGTTGTTCTTGGTATGCTCTTCGGTCTCCTTGAGCTTCTGCTGCACCTCATCGGGCAAGCGCTTCACGTCGCCGATGACACGGAATCTGACGTTGTTCTTCATGAAGATTTCATCCTCAAGCGACGTCAGCACGAGTCCCATCAGCGCATGGATCTCAGTGGCAGGACGGTTCCAGTTCTCTGTGGAGAAGGTGTAGAGCGTGAGATATTTCACGCCGAGCCGTACACACTCGGAAGTGATTCTGCGCACCGTGTCCACGCCGGCCTGATGACCGTAAGAGCGGTCTTTACCGCGCTCAGTAGCCCAACGACCATTACCGTCCATGATGATGGCGATGTGTTGAGGAATCCTTGTCATATCGAGTTCTGCCATATCTAAAATTCTTTATTGCACGTTGTACATTTGGGTGAGAAGCTATAGGTGAGTGTTGCTTGCAGCAGCGAGTAGCAATCAGTGTTTTTAAACAGTCCGCTGCTTTTGATGTAATAGGGATCTTTCACCCCGTCGAGCTCATCATTCTGCGCGAAATGTATGGACCATTCCAGTCCCACGTTCACCCGTTCACCGATTTTGTATTTCAATCCCAAGCCTAAGGGCAGGTTAAAGGCCACCTTGCCTTTCTTGCCACCGTCGGTCTGTTTCACGTTGGCGTAGGTCATACCCAGTCCTGCAAAGACGAAGGGCGTGAGCCGTTTGGCGCCTCTGTAGTCCCGTCCGGTGCCGTAGGGCCAGAAATTCAACTCATAGAGCACAGAGGCATCATAGAGCGAGTTCTTAAAGGTATAGACCTGGTCGGCATAGTCGGGATAGTAGGTCTCCACATCAGCCGACGAGCCTTTCATCGTGCCTTTGGCCACGTTGAGCCGCAACGCCATATAAGGGTTGAAGACATATCTTCCCATCAGCGACACGGCAGGCTGGAGATCTTTCGTCAGGTTGCCGTTGAAGTCGCCGAGATAGCCCATCATGCCCGCGCCGACACCGACCTCAAGCCGGTATTCGCTGTCGTCCTGCGCCATGGATGGGATCGCCATCAAGGCCAGGAAGACAAGGGAAGCAAACTGCCGCAACTTCATACGCGCGTGGTTTTATGAGCACCTACTCATTCTCAGCCCACCCGTAGCGGGTCAGCCGACCATAGTAGACGGCCGGTGAGGCAGACGCGGAGAGATAGATCATTCCCTTCTGTCCCACTGTCATCGCTGCCGGCACTGCCGCGCCCACGAGAGCGGCTGGAAGCGTATAGGTAGTCTCTGCCGACCATGTGAGTCCTTGGTCGAGACTGCTGTAGATCGTCTTCAGATCACCACCAATAGCCAGGAGCTTACCCTCACAGTTCACCACTTGCAGGTTGCTCAGGCTGGGCAGTGTCTTCAGATTATATTCGTCGTCGGTGAAGAGATACCACGGCTGGCTCTGCGCGCCGTTGCCGTTTTCCTCCACCTTCGCCCACGTCACGGTCTTTCCGTTGCGGTTTCCGATCAACAGCAGGTTGTAAGTATTGTCGTTGGTGACCGCAGCCGAGCAGACAAAGTTCAAGTCTGTCTCCGGCAGATTGTCGGATGCGTCGTCCAAAACATCCGCAGTCCACGTAGCGCCCTGGTCCGGCGAATAGCTGAGACCCGCATCTGTCAGCGCATAGAGCCGTGCGGGGGTAGCACCCAACAGCTGTTTGACGCCACTCAGCGTGGCTACATTCTGCCACTGCTCACCGTCGCTGCTGCGAAGAAGCGCATTGCCGTCAAGGACATAGACACTGCCCTGCTGCACGACAACATTCTTATAAGCCTCGCCACCAAAGGAGCGGCTCAGCTGTTTCCAAGTCTGATTGCTGTAGACAAAGCCCACGGTAGCACCGTCCTTCTGGCCGAAGAGATAGAGGTCATCGCCGTTGACGACCATGCGGCGGTCGGTGACGGTCTGGAGAACAGGCGCATCCATAGCATTCCACTTAAAGACATCGCCCTCCTGCTGGTGCACGTTGACCTTCACGGTATACTCGCGATAGGCCGTACCCTGGGTGTTATAGACGCGTACGCGTACGGGATTTGTGAAGTCGATAGAGTCTGTTGAAGAGTAGTAGGCCAATGAGTCCTGCCCAGCCTTACTCTTCAGGTTGAGCACGATAGTGCCACTATTCTTACTTGAGATGGTCGCCAGGACGTGAGCGACATCGGTTCCTACGGGCAAGGAATCGGGATTATAAATCAGTCTTTGTTGCTGATCGATGGAGAAGGCATAGCCCGACACGGTCAGCGAAGTCTTATACACGCTGTCCGTCACGCCATCAGAAGCGGTGGTGTGGATGTATCTATTGGCGGCACTGAGCGAGAATGCTGTCACTGCAGTATCGTCATAGTAGGTTATTTCATCTTCATCGGAGTTGAGGCATGAAGAAAATGCAAACATAGCCAATGCCATGCAGGCAAATGCCAAGAACTTCTTTATCATTTCGCGCGATATATTATTTTAGTTGCAAATTTACTTAGAATTCTCGTAAATAAAGCGGTTTTTCCCGAATATTATGTAAAAAGTCGCTTTTGCAAAGGGTTTTTAAGGTTGTTTAGTGCTTATTGTCGATAGGGCACAAAAAAAAGACAATACAATCACTTGCACTGTCTTCTCTGTAGAATAATGTTATTCAACGTGGTTGTTCACCAAGAAAAAAACGCTTAGCGCGGTCATCAATATGACCAGAACCATCATTGATATAGATTCTAAATCTAATAACATCATCCTAACTTTACCTTAAAAAATCTATCAAACTACTAACCTAATGAAACTTTATGTATATCTTCTCACGAAGACACTGCAAAGATAAGCAATAGTTGAGAATCCTCCAAATATTATTCACTTTATTTTCATTCCAATGACAAAAAAAGTCTGCTGATGCAAAAAACAAGTCCGGAAACGGCACAAAAACCTCGTAATGTGCAAGAAATAACAGACGTAGGGGCACTAAAAAACCTCCCCAGTACCGAGGTACCGGGGAGGTGTATGTTGAAGACTGTCTCCCGCTATCTACATACGGAGTTCATACTCCTTATTACATATAAGAGAGAGTGTCTTGCTGTCTCGACTTTCTTCAAGACGATTAGAGCTGAGGACCAGCAGCGACGAGAGCCTTACCAGCCTCGTTGCCTTCGTACTTCTTGAAGTTCTTGATGAAGCGCTGTGCCAGATCCTTAGCCTTAGCGTCCCACTCAGAAGCATCCTTGTAAGTATCGCGAGGATCCAAGATGTCCTTGTTCACACCCTCGAGCTCTGTAGGAACGACGAAGTTGAAGTAAGGAATGGTCTTCGTAGGAGCCTTGTCGATGTCGTGATCCAGGATGCGGTCGATGATACCACGTGTGTCGCGGATAGAGATACGCTTGCCGGTACCGTTCCAACCTGTGTTCACCAAGTAAGCCTTAGCACCGCTCTTCTCCATGTGGCGGACGAGCTCCTCAGCATACTTTGTAGGATGCAGCTCGAGGAAGGCCTGACCGAAGCAAGCAGAGAAGGTAGGAGTCGGCTCTGTGATACCGCGCTCTGTACCAGCCAGCTTAGCTGTGAAGCCAGAGAGGAAGTAGTACTTGGTCTGCTCAGCGTTCAGGATAGAAACAGGAGGCAGCACACCGAAGGCGTCGGCGCTCAGGAAGATAACCTGCTTTGCAGCGGGACCCTGGCTCTCAGGACGCTGGATGTTCTTGATGTGATAGATAGGATAGCTGACACGTGTGTTCTCTGTCACGCTCTTGTCAGCGAAGTCGATCTTACCGTCCTTGTCAACGGTAACGTTCTCCAGCAGTGCATCACGTGTGATAGCGCCGTAGATGTCAGGCTCAGCATCCTTGTCGAGGTTGATAACCTTGGCATAGCAGCCGCCCTCGAGGTTGAAGACGCCCTTGTCGTCCCATCCGTGCTCGTCATCACCGATAAGCAGACGCTTAGGATCGGTAGACAGAGTAGTCTTACCTGTACCAGACAGACCGAAGAAGATAGCGGTGTTCTCACCGTTCTTGTCGGTGTTGGCAGAGCAGTGCATGGAAGCAATACCCTTCAAGGGGAGGAAGTAGTTCTGCATAGAGAACATACCCTTCTTCATCTCACCGCCGTACCATGTATTGATGATGACCTGCTCCTTGCTGGTGACGTTGAACATCACGCAAGTCTCAGAGTGAAGTCCCAGTTCCTTCCAGTTCTCTACCTTTGCCTTAGAAGCATTGTAGACAATGAAGTCAGGCTCCTGCTCGAAGTCAGCAGTTGTCTTAGGACGGATGAACATATTTGTCACGAAGTGAGCCTGCCATGCCACCTCAACGATGAAGCGGACCTTCATGCGGGTGTCGCGGTGTGTGCCGCAGAAACCGTCTACGACATACAGTTTCTTGTTGGAGAGCTCCTTCTTGGCAATCTCCTTAACAGCGTTCCAAGCCTCCTTGGTAGCACGGTGGTTGTCGTTGTGATACTCCTCAGAGTCCCACCATACGGTGTCGTGAGAAGTCTCATCGTCAACGATGAACTTGTCCTTAGGAGAACGACCGGTGTAGATACCGGTGAACACGTCGACAGCACCTAACTCTGTCTCGTGACCAACCTCGTAGCCCTCAAGACCTTCCTTGGTCTCCTCGTTGAACAGCACCTCGTAAGAAGGATTGTACAGAACCTCTGCAGTACCTGTCTGGATTCCGTAGCTTGCTAAAACTGATTTATCAAACTTTGCCATTTTATAAAATGTATTTAAGTTGTGAATGGTATTCTACCTTGATTTAATTCGAATGCAAAGGTAGCAAAAAGATAATAACTCCCAAAAGTTTGCAACTTAAATTTCCCTCCCCAACAATTGTTTTTAGGTTAAAGATATTAAAAACTATCACTTCTTCTAAGTTTTGACATTTGCACTTTGCAAAAACTAACTACCTTTGTATCACCCCTTTTACAATTCATACTAAACTCAAAAACACTATATCAACAAGATGGAAGTTATCAACTTATCAAAAGAAAACAGTATCATCGGACAGTACATGGCCGAGATGCGCGACGCTGAATACCAGAAAAACCGGCTGCTCTTCCGCAACAACATCATGCGGGTAGGCGAATACGAGGCCTTCGAGATCTCAAAACGGCTCAACTATGAGCAGCGCGACGTGGCCACACCCTTAGGCATCGCACGCGTCAACGTACCGACAGACAAACTTGTGCTGGCCACGATCTTCCGCGCCGGACTGCCTTTTCATCAGGGCTTTCTCAACATCTTCGACCATGCGGGCAACGCATTCGTCTCGGCTTACCGTGAATACACCGATAAAGAGCATCACAAGGTGGGCATACACGTGGAATACCTCGCTACACCCAGCATCGACGAGAAAACACTGATCATCGCTGATCCGATGCTCGCCACCGGCGGCAGCATGGAGCTGGGCTACAAGGCTTTCCTCTCCAAAGGCACGCCCAAGCGCATCCACGTCTGCTGCGTCATCGCCACGGAAGAGGGCATCGACCACATCAAGTCGGTATTCCCCGACGACAAGACCACCATCTGGTGCGCCGCCATCGACCCGGGAATGAACGAGCACAAATACATCGTGCCGGGATTTGGCGACGCCGGCGACCTCTGCTACGGCGACAAGCTCTGACCGACACAAGGACTCCATAACGACGATGCTGGCGGACTGACCGTCAGCATCTGTCGTTTATTTAGACATGAAGCCATGAAAGATGCCACGAAATTTGTCAGAAACATAAATTATTGGTATCTTTGCACCAACACAGCGAAGAGCTTTTTAAGAGATGATGCAAGCAATGATTTTCGCAGCAGGCTTGGGCACACGCCTCAAGCCCCTCACCGACCACATGCCAAAAGCTATGGTGGAGGTTGGCGGTGAGCCCCTGCTCAAGCGCGTAATCTTCAAATTGCGCGATGCCGGTGTCACGCGCTTTGTGGTCAACGTCCACCATTTTTCCGGACAGATCGTTGACTATCTCAATGCCAACAACAACTTTGGACTCGACATCCGCGTCAGCGATGAGAGCGAGCAACTCCTTGACACCGGTGGCGGCATACGCCACGCTGCCCCTCTCTTCGACCCTCACTACCCTATCCTTATTCATAATGTGGACATTCTGAGCAATGTCGACCTCGGCAAGTTCTATCGGCATGACCCGAAGGTGATGTGCCCGGAGTGCGGCGTGCCGCATGTCATGGCAGGCGCGCAACTGCTCGTCAGCTGGCGCAAGACGCGCCGCTATCTGCTCTTCAACGACCAGATGCTCCTCGTCGGATGGGTGAATATCGAGACGGGCGAGGTGAAAACGCCGTGGCCCGACGTGCGCGAGGCACTCTCACAAGTGAAGTTTCCGCTCACCGTCGGCGCAGAGCAACCGCCGCTTCTCGCCGGCCGCTACCACATGTATGCCTTCAGCGGCATCCACACCTTCTCCCCCACTCTATTCCCCAAGATGGTTGGCTGGCCGGCAAAGTTCCCAATCATGGACTTCTATCTCAAGACGTGCCGCGACGTGCCCATCAAGGGATATGTCAAAAACGACCTCCGGCTCCTCGACGTAGGCAAGCAGGACACGCTGGCCGAGGCGGAGCAGTTCCTCAAAACGCTGTAGCATTCAACATTCAACATTGATCATTCAACATTAACATATCGTTTATGCAACAGAAGATTATCATTCTTGATTTCGGATCGCAGACCACGCAGCTCATCGGCCGCCGTGTTCGCGAGCTGGACACCTTCTGCGAGATTCTGCCCTACAACAAGTTTCCCAAGGACGACACGGGCGTCATCGGTGTCATCCTCAGCGGCAGTCCTTACTCTGTCCACGACAAGGAAGCCTTCAAGGTAGACCTCAGCCAGTTCATCGGCAAGTATCCGGTGCTGGGCATCTGCTACGGTGCGCAGTTCATCAGCTACTCCGGTGGCGGTAAGGTAGAGCAGACCGGCACCCGTGAGTACGGTCGCGCCAATCTCCAGCAGTTCGATGCCAGCAATCCGCTCTTCAAAGGCTTTGAGCCCAACTCACAGGTGTGGATGAGCCACGGCGACACGATCACCGCCATCCCGAGCGACTATCATGTCATCGGCTCCACCGCCGACGTGAAGTACGCCGCCTTTGCCAGCGACACCAACCCCGTGTGGTGCGTGCAGTTCCACCCCGAGGTGTACCACACCACACAGGGCACTCAGCTGCTCCGCAACTTTGTCGTCGACATCTGCGGCAGCCGTCAGGAGTGGAGTCCGGCCTCGTTTGTCGACTCCACCGTCAAGGAGCTGAAAGAGCAGCTCGGCAACGACCGCGTCATCCTCGGTCTTTCCGGCGGTGTGGACTCCAGCGTCTGCGCTACCCTGCTCCACCGTGCCATCGGCAAGAACCTCACGTGTATCTTCGTCGACCACGGCATGCTGCGCAAGAATGAGTTCCAAAAGGTCATGGAAGCCTACAACGGTCTGGGACTGAACGTCATCGGCGTGGATGCCAGCGAGAAGTTCTTCAAGGACCTCGAAGGCGTCACTGACCCGGAGAAGAAGCGCAAGATCATCGGCCGCGACTTCGTGGAGGTCTTCAACGCCGAGGCTAAGAAGATCACCGACGCCAAATGGCTCGCTCAGGGCACCATCTATCCCGACCGCATCGAGAGCCTGAGCATCACCGGCATGACCATCAAGAGCCACCACAACGTGGGCGGGCTGCCCAAGGACATGAAGCTTCAGCTCTGCGAACCGCTGAAATGGCTGTTCAAGGACGAGGTGCGCCGCGTGGGCTATCAGCTGCAGATGCCTGAGCGTCTCATCAAGCGTCATCCCTTCCCGGGCCCAGGTCTCGCCGTGCGTATCCTTGGCGACATCACCCGCGAGAAGGTGCGCATCCTGCAAGATGCCGATGATATCTACATCGAGAAGATGCACGACTACAAGATGTCGGACGGCACGAGCCTCTACGACCACGTCTGGCAGGCCGGTACCGTGCTGCTCTCCACCATCCGCTCCGTAGGAGTGATGGGCGACGAGCGCACCTATGAGCATCCCGTAGCCCTGCGCGCCGTGACCTCTATGGACGCTATGACAGCCGACTGGGCCCATCTGCCCTATGACTTCATGGCCGACGTGAGCAACGAGATCATCCGCAAGGTCAAGGGTGTCAACCGCGTTTGCTATGACATCTCCTCAAAACCGCCTTCGACAATCGAGTGGGAGTAAGGAATGACAGCAAGCGCTGTGCATGAGCAAATGGCGCTTGCGCAGCTCTCACAGAGAGATATACAAACTCTCACAAAAGGATATTCAAACTAAAAAAATCCCGGTACAGATGATTCTGTATCGGGATTTTTTTAGCCAAGCAAGCAGTCTGAACATGCAACTGTCAAATGCTCATTTCATTTCAATTGCCGTAACCATTCAGCGAAAGACTTCTGTGCTTCTTTTTTCTCAAGAATTTGAGAATGAGAGAATTCTTCTATCGATAAGGACAAAAGAGAATTCTCAGAATGAAAGCAGCAAAGCTGCATATTCTCTCCTATGCTTATCCATTCACAATGATGCGCGGAATATTCTCTCATTCTCAAATTCTTGATAAAAAGATAAATAGAGTATATTAAGGCTACAACTTCATCCACGAAATAGTTACCAAGCCGTTATAAAATCGTTAAAAACGTTGTTTATTGATGGTCAAACATTCGTTTGACCAATAGTCAAACGAACGTCGTCCAATTGGCTAACGAACGTTTGACCAATCATCCAACGAACGTTTGACCATGAACAAATGCGCGTAAAAACACTAAGATCTCAGTTCATGTAATACGTGTGCACACTGGTTCCTTGTGCTGACGGCAGGTAGTTAATGCCCCACCAGCACATTTGCAACAAGGCGAAGTTGACGATGAGCACCCACAGGGCAAAGCGCATGTTGCTCTGCCGCCGCAGCCGATAATGGATATAAACCAGATAGGCGAGCCACGTAGCCGCCGCCCACGTCTCCTTAGGATCCCATGCCCAGTAGTTGCCCCACGCCATCTTGGCCCACAAAGCGCCGGAGAGCATGCCGAGCGTAAGGAACGCCCAACCGACATAGACGAGGTTGTCGGTGATCGTCCACTCCTTGTCCGACGGCGCCTCGTGATGATGGAAGAAGAGCAGGTAGACAGCCATGACAAAGGCAGCGCCGAGCAGCGCGTATGCAATCATGTAGATGATGACATGCGGAGCGAACCACGGGCTCTGCAGCGCGGGCATCATCGTCTTGCTGTGTATCTCTGGCTTGAGCAGGTTGATGGTGACGAACACGGTAGCCAGCACCGTGGAGAACGACAGCAGCCACTTATAGTTCCACCGGCTGTATACGATCAGACCCATCAGCGGCAGGAAGAGCGAATACCACAGACGCGTCTCGCCCATCGTGCGCATCGGCGGACGGTCGAGAGCGGTCCATAGCACGATGATATAGGAAAGGAAGACGACCAGACCCGCCACGGTAGTTCCTATGGCCACCGCTTTCTTTCCCTTCCAGGAAAAGAAGGCACCGAAGGCCCAGAAAAGGATGGCGGCAAGGGCGAAAAAGATAAATAGATTCCAGATTTGCATGGTTAACGTTTTTGTATGAATATCAGTATGGCACCGAGAATCAGCAGATACAGTCCCACATAAGTATAGGGCAGCCAGGGATCCTTGACCAGCTCAAAGACGCTGACATTGCTCCACTTGCCCATCTGCTCGTTGTAGCTGAGCTGATAGATCTTCCAGGCACCGAGGCTGAAAGGCTTGTTGACTTCTATCGTCGTCGGTATGTTCAGCTCATCCTCTTGGGTATAGATATTCACGTTGGAGGCGTAGCGCATCGGTTCGCGCGTCGGCATGACCACTTCAAGATTGTTGCCTAAGCTGACGCCACTGATGGGAAAGAGATAGCTGCCGCTGGAGACCCATCCTGTCTTCCGCAGCTTTCCCTTGGTGGCAGAGATGTAGAGCGCCGTAGCGGCTCCCTTGCCCTGGTAAGCGACGAAGCCGCCCTCGTTGAGCCGCATACCGAGCTGGTCCATCTTCATGCGTGTAGCCATTCCCTCAGGCATCCCTTTCATCATCTTCGCCATCGCCTTCGGCATGGCATTGTCGATTCTCTTTAAAACTTGAATCTTCCAGCCTAAGAGTTCCGTCGGCGTGTAGCTGTCGTCGATGACAAGCGTCTGAGGCTTCTTCTGCGGCTGTGGCAGTCCCGTCTTCATGCTCACCACCATCAGCTTTGGCGGATACTCGTCGATGGTGAAGCGGTTGAGCTGAATGGCAAGGGGCAGTTCTATGACATTGTTGTAGGCGTCGAGTGCGCGCCATTCGGGCTTTCCCTCCTCGCAATACATCTTCAGCTTCTGCATGTCGGCACTGCCGAGCGTGCCGCAGACGATGAAGATGAACAGTCCGACATGACACACCAGCGAGGGGATCACCTGCCGGCGGAAGTGACAGATCTGCAGGATGGCCACCTCACCGACGATCATCGTATTCCACAGATAGACGAGGATAAACGGCCAGAAATTGAGCATCTTCGTCAGTCCGAGCACATCGGCGGCAGGCTTTCCCTCAGGCGCTTGCCGCGTGAGTCCCATGACAACGGTGAGAACGGCGGCAGTAGCCAGTGCAGGCACGGCAGCCTGGACGGTCGTCATAAACCGGAAGAAATAGACACGTGACCGCAAGGCATAGAAGACAGCCAGCAGTAGCAACAAAAAGGCCAGGGCAAGAATATTGCCCGGCCACATAAACACGATCCAGTCAAGAGGCCCCACCGCCGCCTGCAGCAGGCCCCCGGTGACGAGGAGCCCAATGCTGATGGCGGAGCCTTCTTTATAGGTATAGGGTTGTTTCCACATATTTTTATCAATCGTTCTACAGCCGCGGGGTTAGATCGGCTGGGTGATGAACCGCTTGTTCTTTCTTGCTGTCTCGATCCACTTCGGCACGATGGTGTCGAGGAACTCCTTCTTTTGTTTACGGAGCTTACCCATGTCGAGACCAATATATTTCTGTGCCTTCTCCTTGGTAGAGAGGTCTGGGATAGGCACCTCGCCGCTGTAGCCGTGACGGGCCAGCACCTTGGCAATGCTCAGACGGGCCTGTCCGGCATAGTAGAGCGCGTCGCTGAGCAGCCGGGTGACTTCCTGCGGGGCATGGAAGCTGGCTCCATGGCTGGCCACGGCGTAGTCCCAACGCCACTGGCTCTTGCGGATGTCCTCCAAAGCGGCGGCCATCTCCTTCTCGCTGGCGCCTTTCTTCCAGGCGAAAGCAGCCTCGATATGCGCTGTGGAGAGCTCTTTCTCCACCTTGGCACGCACTTCCAGCACCTTTTCCTGGCGCTCGTAGACATTCTTACGCAGCGTCTCGGCATCCTGACGGTGGCAGGTCTGGCACGTGCGGTCGATATGTGCGAGCGGCGACATGATGTGATGGTCGGTGTATTTCACGCCACCCTCCTGGATATAAGGCATGTGGCAGTCGGCACAAGAAAGGCCCCGCTGACCATGAATGCCCTGCTTGAAGATCTCGTAACCAGGATGCTGAGCCTTCAGAATCTTGGCATGGGACAGCGGATGGATATAGTCGTAGAAGCCGATACTGTCGTAGTAAGCCTCGGCATCCTCGCAGGTCAAGCCCTTGTCCTGCGGGAATTTGAGGTAGTTGGTACCTTTCTCGAAGTAGTACTCCGTATGGCATTGTGCGCACACGAGGGAGCGCATCTCCTGGTGGCTGGCCTTTCTGACGTCCTTGCCGGCACGGGCCCAAGCCTCGTAGAGAGCCGGGCGGGCAGGCTTCAAGTCCATCGTGCGGGCATCGTGGCAGTCAGAGCATCCGATGGTGTTCATCACCTCGCTGCCCCAGTCACTCCACTTGGCGGCATAGAAAGCGTTCTTGCCTTTCTCGCGCATCAGCCTCGGCACGTCAGGACCCTTGCACGTCCAGCAGGTGCCGGGCTGCAAGTCTTTCTGTCCGTCCACGCCTGGTGATCCCGTGCGCAAGATCTTGCGCAGGTCTTCGATGCAGTGACGGTGCCCGCGCGGCGTGTTGTAGTCACGGCTGAAAGCATAGCCGTCCCATAGAATGACCATCAGCGGATGCTGCGCAAGGGCATCCTGCTCCTGCGAGGAGTTGTATTTACTCACAAACGAGGTGTCTTCCGTCATCGACCATGTCTCATACTCGTGTGGGAAGTCTTCTGCAAACTTCTCGTTTTGTGCCACGATGGAGTCGGTCATCGGCGTACGGCGATTGTTAAACACAGATACGACTTCGGCGCGGCGCTCCAAGAGCGACGAGCATAGAAGCCCAAGAACGAAAACGATGACCATGGCTCCGAGGAAGAGCAGCCATCCTTGCCATTTTTTCAATTGTCGTGACATATCGGTAAGTTTTTAGTTTTTCGTGCGTTAATGACCCAATGCCTTCTGCAGCCATTCGGGTACAGGACTGGGTGGAATCGGAGCCTGGGTCTCAGCGCCAGGCGTAGAAGAGAGTGTGTTCATGCCTCCGTGCGGCACATTGCGATGGCAGTCCCAGCAGGCAAAGCCTTCACCGCGCTTAGCAAGCATGTAGTCGATCTTACCGGTGCGCACCATGCGGGTGTTGAGCTCGGTATGACAGCGGATGCAGTTGTCCATGATGACCTCCGCGCTGGCCTCTTCTGCCATGATCGCCTGATGCTCGCTGTTGGTGACAAAATAGCCGACGTGCTTCATGCCGTCAAGGCCTTTGAAGAAATATTTCGCCGCCAGCGAGGTGTGAGGAACATGGCAGTCGTTGCACGTGGCATCGCGACCGTGGGAGGAATGCTGCCAAGTGACATACCATGGCGACATGATATGGCAATTGACACACGCCGCAGGATCATCACCTATTATATAGGTGTGCATGCGAAGCAAGTAGGCAAAGAGGGCGCCTAAACCTACGATGACTCCACACAGGACAAGACCAACGACCTTTTGACGGTAAGAGAGAGTAATCCTCCACTTTTTGAGTTTGCCAAGATCCATAGGTTGTTTATGTTATTAAGTAATAGCTTCTTTCGCTTGCAAATATAGGCGAAATATTTGAGAAAAGCAAATATTTAGACTACAAATTATCATAATAAATGAGGATAACCTGTTTCAGCTAATTTTCCTACCTTTGCAATTCATCAACAAAACTATCATCAACAGGTTATGACCAAAGTCTTCACCCATTTCTCATCCGACGGCGACAGCCGCCGCGACGAGCTCATCCGCACCATTGAGCACAGTGTAGAGCACCTCACGCTCGCTGAGCTTGAGGCACTCTACTACGATCTTGTGTCCAAAGACTATATCCGATAGGGCCTTCCGGCAGACGTTGCGAGCCCTGTCCCCTACTCCGCTGCTTCCGGTTCCCGCATGATGGCATCCAGCGATTTCCGCATCAGCTCTTTCTTGGCAGCGTCGTAGTCGAGGTGGTCGTGGTCCATCACCATGCGCACGGCGCGGTCGATGAGCTTCTCGTTGGTCAGCTCCATGTCGACCATCTTATTGCCCTTGACACGTCCGAGACGTATCATCACGGTGGTGGAAACCATGTTGAGCACCATCTTCTGTGCCGTTCCCGACTTCATGCGCGACGAGCCGGTGACAAACTCCGGACCGACGATGGTCACCACGGGATAGTCGCTCTCGGCCTCCAAGGGTGTTCCGGGATTACTGGTGATGCATCCCGTGACCACGCCGTGGCGACGCGCTTTCCGCAGGGCACCCACCACGTAGGGCGTAGTGCCCGAGGCTGCTATGCCGATGACGGTGTCGCCACGGGCTATCCCCTGCCCCACCAAATCGTTCCAGCCTTGGCGCTCATCGTCCTCGGCATGCTCCACAGCATGGCGAAGTGCCGTGTCGCCTCCGGCAATCAGACCTACGACCAGCCGGGGATCAGTACCATAGGTCGGCGGCAACTCCGAGGCGTCGAGCACACCGAGGCGCCCGCTGGTGCCCGCTCCAATGTAGAACAGACGCCCGCCTTGCCGCATGCGCTCCACAATAGCCTCCGTGAGCCGTGTGATCTGAGGCAACGCCTGCTCCACGGCATCCGCCACGCGATGGTCCTCGCGGTTGATGTCGCGCAGCAGTTCGGCTACCGGCTTCTGCTCCAAATCGTCATAGAGCGAAGCCTCTTCCGTGATCCGTCGCATCGTCCTTGCTTAATATGGGTTACTTCTGCTCCTTGAGCAAGTCACGAATCTCGGTGAGCAACTTCTCCTCATTGCTCGGTGCCGGTGGTGCAGCGGGCTCCTCCTTCTTCTTGCGCGTGAGCACGTTGATGGCCTTGACCAGGAGGAAGACGCAGAAAGCGATGATGATAAAATCGATGAGCGTCTGGATGAAGTTGCCATAGTTGATCGTGGCAGGCTTCATCTGCTCCACACCGGGGATGACCACGCTAGGCAGTGTGACTTTCAGGTCGGAGAAGTTCACACCGCCGATCAGCCATCCGATAGGCGGCATGATGATGTCGTCAACAATACTGCTTACAATCTTACCAAATGCACCGCCGATGATCACACCGACAGCCATGTCCACTGCATTGCCCCTGACGGCAAAATCTTTGAATTCTTGAATAAATTTACCCATAATAACTGAACTGTGTAAAGCGAAGAGTCCATTTTGACAAGTGGACTTAACACTCTGATAAACGTTTATATTATTTAATACTTATTACTTGTGCAAAATTAGAAAATAATTTGTATCTTTGCAATCGATAAGCAAGAAAAGTCTCTTGCGAGACAACAAAAAAATAAGTTTCTGCGAAGAAGACACATTTTATAACCCTTTATAAATAATAGAAAGTAAAATGGCAAATGTTAAAGTAGCTATCAATGGTTTCGGTCGTATCGGCCGTCTCGCATTCCGCCAGATGTTCGCAGCTCCTGGCTATGATGTTGTTGCTATCAACGACCTGACCAGCCCGAAGATGCTGGCTCAGCTCCTGAAGTATGATACCACTCACGGTGGTTATCAGGGCATCATCGGTGAGAAGCCCGAGCATACCGTTTCTTACAGCGACGAGCCTTTCACAGAGAATGGCAAGGAAGCAGCTGGTTACATCGAGGTAGATGGCAAGAAGATCACTATCTACAAGGAGAAGGACGCAGCTAACCTGCCTTGGGGTGCTCTGGACATCGACGTTGTTCTGGAGTGCACTGGCTTCTATACTTCTAAGGACAAGAGCATGGCTCACGTTAAGGCCGGCGCTAAGAAGGTCGTTATCTCTGCACCTGCAGGCAACGATCTGAAGACCATCGTCTTCAACGTGAACAACAAGACTCTGACCAAGGACGACCAGATCATCAGCGCAGCTTCTTGCACAACCAACTGCTTGGCTCCTATGGCTAAGGCTCTGAACGACAAGTATCCTATCCAGGCTGGTATCATGCAGACCATCCACGCTTACACAGGCGATCAGATGATCCTCGACGGTCCTCAGCGCAAGGGTAACCTGCGTCGTAGCCGTGCTGGTGCTTGCAACATCACTCCTGCTTCCTCTGGCGCTGCTAAGGCTATCGGCCTGGTTCTGCCTGAGCTGAACGGCAAGCTGATCGGTGCTGCACAGCGTGTACCTGTGCCCGATGGCTCTACTACTCTGCTCTACGCTGTCGTTAAGGGCAAGGACGTCACTGTTGACAGCGTCAACGCTGCTATGAAGGCTGAGGCTAACGAGAGCTTCGGTTACAACGAGGAGGAGATCGTTTCTTCTGATATCCTCGGCATGCGCTACGGTTCTCTCTTCGACGCTACACAGACTATGGTTGTGAAGCTCGACGACGACACCTATGAGGTGCAGGTTGTTTCTTGGTACGACAACGAGAACTCTTACACTTCTCAGATGGTTCGCACCATCAAGTACTTCGCTGAGCTGAAGTAATACCCGAGAAGGTAACAACTCTGAAATAATAAGGCTCGCAGCATTTCGCTGCGGGTCTTTTTTTTGCACCGTACAAGCAATGTGCGCGGATTGGCTCTCCTTGATGATATAATTACTATTATATATATCATATCAAAATTCACGTGTTTTTTATCATTTATGACCGTAAATAGTAAGAAAAACACGCTATCTTTGCAGCCAAACAATGATCAATAATCAAGGATTCCTATAACTGAAAACGTCATGACCACGCAAGACTGCTCTATGACAGAATAGGCATGACTTGGGCTTTGATCCTTTCTGCCGTGATCTTTGGCTTTGCTCATGTCTTCAATGACGGAGCCACCGTCTGGTCAGCCTTAGCCATAGCTGTCACGTCGGGATGGCTGTTAGGCGTAGCCTATGGATATTACCAATCGCTATGGGCACCGATAGGGATGCACTGGGCATGGAACTATCTTGAAGGATACGTTTTCGGCTGTCCGGTTTCCGGGGTGTTTATCCAGCATCCTATTATCATGTCACGTCTCGTCGGTCCGACATGGCTGACAGGCGGTTCCTTTGGTCCCGAAGCTTCCGTCATCGCTATATTAATAGGTGTGGCCATCTCCCTATACTATACGCTAAAGCTAAAGCAAAAACGCACAACAAAGGGAAGCTCCGTGCCACCATCACGCTGCCCGCCGGTCTCTCCGGCACCTTTGTATGGAAAGAACAGACCACGACGCTGAAGCCAGGAAAGAATGTCATTCAATAGTCATCTACGTCTTATATATATATAGCATCACATGATAAATGATGACCATCTCTGCCTTCCCGTCACGTGCAACGCCTGCAAAAGCGTAGCCGGGAAGGCCTTCACAATGTTTTTCCGCCTATCTGTTGGAAAAGAGAAAAGTATTTCGTAATTTTGTAGAAACAAACCTAAGTCGTTTATATCATGAATAAAAGAATCTTTTTCTCGCTTGCCTCGCTGTTCCTGGCTTTAGGCCTGAGCAGCCAAAACTTGGTCAATGTGCGCGTCGCCGAGGGAACTCTTGCCGGTACCGACTCCTCGGGCGTGAAGATCTTCAAGGGCGTTCCCTTCGCCGCACCGCCTGTCGGCAACCTCCGCTGGCGTGAACCGCAGCCCGTAGCAGACTGGCAGGGGGTGAGAAAGGCTACGCAGTTTGGTCCTAATCCTATGCAGGAGGCTCTCTTCGGCGACATGAACTTTGGTACGAAGGAGATGAGCGAGGATTGTCTCTATCTGAATATCTGGACACCAGCCAAGACGATGAAGGAGAAGCTGCCCGTGCTGATCTACTTCAATGGTGGCGGACTGCTGGCCGGAAGTGGCAGTGAGCCGCGCTATGCCGGGCAGACAATGGCACGCAAGGGCGTCATCGCCGTCACCGCCAACTACCGCGAGGGTATCTTCGGCTTCCTCAGTCTGCCCGAACTCTCCAAGGAGAGCGGCGGTAAAGGCAGCGGCAACTATGGTCTCATGGACCAGGCGGCTGCCATCCAATGGGTGAAAAACAACATCGCAGCCTTTGGCGGTGATCCCCAGCGCATCACCATTGCGGGCGAGTCGGCAGGCTCGGTGTCGGTGAGCGCACTGATGGCTTCTCCGATGAGCAAAGACCTCTTTGCCCAAGCTATTGGCTCCAGCGGTTCCATCTTAGGCTTCCGCCCGCTGCCCACACTGAAAGAGGCTGAGGCTGAGGGAAAAAAGATAATGGAGGAAGCCGGATGCCGCAACTTGAAGGCACTGCGCGCCATGCCCGCTGAAGAACTGATGAAGAAGGTGCACTACCGCAGTATGCCTACGCCGTGCATCGACGGACGCTTCTTCACCGAGCAGCCTTCCATCACATTCCGTGAGGGCCGCCAGGCTCACGTGCCCTTGCTCTTGGGTGGCAACAACCAGGAGATGACACTCTTTGCCGCCACCATAGACCAGGCCAAGGCGATGGCACAGCAAGTATATGGCGCAGCCACCGACTCCATCTTCCCGCTCTATGGCATAGAGACGCAAGCCGACCTCAAGGGACGTCCCGGCATCGACTTGGCCTCAGATCTCTTCCTCGACTTCTCTACATGGCTGTGGGGCTATGTCCATGCACAGACGGGCGGACAACCTGTCTACCGCTATCGCTATTGCCATCCACGTCCGGCAATGGCCCTGAAAGGTAAGGTGGCCGGACTCGCAGGCGGTGTGCAGGATGCCAAGGACGGTCAGCCGATTATGCCGCAGGCCAAGGGTGCCGTACACTCTGCCGACATCGAGTACGCCATGGGCACGCTGCCCACCAACCGCGTCTATGACTGGCAACCCGATGACTACTGGGTGTCGGATCAGTTCTGCAACTACTACGCCAACTTCATCAAGACGGGTAATCCTAATGGGTTGGGCCTCGTCAGCTGGCCTACTACCAATGGCAAGAAGGTGGAGCCCATCCTGCAACTCGATGTCAACAGCTTCGTGGAGCAGGATGCCAAACGGGAACAACGCAACAAGACGATTCTCCGCCTTGTCTGCAACGGCAAATAACCGTCCGACGGGTTTTGCTATTGATGGCAGGAGTTATTGGTACATATTACCTGTACAGCTGCTTTATAAAACATAAATTATGAATCCGCTTACATAAAAAACGGGAGATCCGACTTGCGGGTCTCCCTTTTTTTATGTAAGTTTGCAAATAGAATAAAAAACGAATCAACGATGGTAAAGTATCCAGTAGGCATACAGAGTTTTGAGAAGCTGCGCACCGGCGGGTTTCTCTATGTCGACAAGACGCGGCTGATGTACGATGCCACGCAGAACAACTTTGTGTTTCTCTCGCGTCCCCGCCGCTTTGGCAAGTCACTTCTCACCAGTACCTTCAAGGCTTATTTCAGTGGACAGAAAGAACTCTTCAAGGGATTGGAGGTGGAGCAACTGGAAACAGAATGGAAACAATATCCCGTGCTCCACTTCAGCCTGGCCTCGGCAAAGAAAGGAACTATAGAAGACTTGGACAACAATATCAACTTTCAACTGGAATGGGCTGAAAAGGAAAATGGGATTCCCGTAGGAGGCGATGATATCCCGACGAGGCTGACTGCCTTGGTGAAAAACATCTACGCCAAGACGGGCAACAAGGTTGTCATCCTCATTGACGAGTATGATGCGCCCCTGCTCACGGTTCTCCACGACAAAGAGCGGCTCGAAACCATGCGCATCGAACTGCAGTCGTTCTATTCGCCACTGAAGGATCTCGACCCTTATCTGCGCTTTGTCTTCATCACGGGCATCAGCAAGTTCTCGCAGCTGAGTATCTTCTCTCAACTCAACAATCTGGTGAATATCTCCATGGCTCCCCACTATGCCACCATCTGCGGCATTACCGAACAGGAGCTCAGAGACAATTTAGCGGAAGGTATCCATCAGCTCAGTCTTACCTACAAGACAACAGACGAGAAGATATTTGCCGAGATGAAACGACGCTACGACGGTTATCACTTCACAGAAAACAGTGAAGGTGTCTACAATCCATTCAGTTTGCTATATGCCATCACGATGGACAAAATCGACAACTACTGGTTTGGCACCGGCACACCGACCTTCCTGATAAACATGCTGAAGAAGTTCCACACCGACATCACGCAGTTGGAGGGCAGCGAGGCTATAGCGGAAGAGTTTGACGCTCCCACGGAGGACATGCACTCCGTGCTGCCGCTGTTCTATCAGAGTGGCTATCTCACCATCAAGGCCTACGACCCGATCCTCAACCTCTACACGCTCGGCTACCCCAACGAGGAGGTGAAGGTGGGCATGATGCGCACGCTCGTACCCTATTATCTATGCCGCGACACCAACCTCACGACGATCACCGTGGGTAAGATGTACCTGGCATTGCGCAAGGACAACATCGACGAGGCTCTGCGCATCGCACGCTCGTTCCTTGCCGGCATCCCTTACGAGGAGGGCACGCTCAAGGACGCACCCGCACGGGAAGGACATTTCACCGCCATGCTCTACGTGATGTTCTCGTTCCTCAACCTCTATGTCTATGCTCAAGTGCGCACCGCCAAGGGCCGTATGGACATTCTGCTTAAGACCGACAGCCACGTTTATGTCATGGAACTGAAGATGGACGGCAACGTCGACGACGCATTGAAGCAGATCGACGACCGCGGATATGCAATCCCTTACGAGGCCGACGGCCGCAAGATCGTGAAGGTGGGCATTAACTTCTCGTCTGAAGAGCGCACTATCAGCGACTGGAAAATCATAGAACAATGAAGAAACTCTTGACCATCCTCGGCCCCACAGCAACGGGCAAAACTGACCTCGCCGCACACGTAGCACACGTGCTCGGAGGCGAAATTCTCTCCGGTGACTCGCGCCAGGTCTACCGCGGCATGGACATCGGCACAGGCAAGGACCTCGAAGACTATGTCGTCGACGGACAGCCGGTGCCCTATCATCTCATCGACATCGCGGAACCGGGAACGAAATACAACCTGTTTCAGTACCAGCAGGACTTCCACCGCGCCTACGACGACATCCAGCGGCGGGGTGCGCTGCCTATCCTCTGCGGTGGCACTGGCCTGTATATCGAGGCGGTGCTCAAGGGTTATGCGCTATCGCCCGTACCGCAGAACCCGAAGCTGCGACAGAGTTTAGAGAATAAAACACTCGACGAGCTCACCGACATGCTCGTGAAACTGAAGCAGCAGACGGGCTCCACGATGCACAACAAAACCGATGTGGACTCGTGCCAGCGGGCCATCCGCGCCATCGAGATAGAGACCTACAACCTCGAACACCCCACCGATCTGCGTCAGATGCCGCCCGTGGACAGCGTCGTCATCGGTGTGGCCATCGACCGTGACGAGCGCCGCCGCCGCATCACCTCGCGCCTGCACCAGCGTCTCGACCATGGCATGGTGGAGGAAATGCGCCGTCTGCTCGACAGCGGCATCAAGGCTGAGGACCTCACCTATTATGGTTTGGAATATAAATACGTCACAGAGTATGTCATCGGACAGCTCAGCTACGACGAGATGGTGCGCCAACTGGAGATCGCCATCCACCAGTTTGCCAAGCGCCAGATGACGTGGTTCCGCGGCATGGAGCGCCGCGGCACCCTTATCCATTGGGTTGATGCCATGCTGCCAATGGAGGAAAAGGTAAAGAGAGTGGAGGAGATCTATCGGTCAGCCAACCAATGAATGCTTAATGTCACGCAAGACTCAAATTTGGAAAAATGTGATAATAAGGTCTAAAACGCTTGGAAAAATGTGATAAAAGTCCTATATTTGCATGGAAAAATGTGACGAGCCATGAAATTGCTAAGACGTAAGATAGACAGCTTCTTGGAACAATGGAAGGCAGATGCCAACCATAAGCCATTGATAGTGAAGGGTGCACGGCAGATTGGAAAGACAGAATCAATACGCCAATTTGCCCGTACACACTATAAAAACGTCATAGAGATCAACTTCGTCTTCCAAAAGCAGTACAAACAGATCTTCAGCGACGGCTATGAAGTAGACCAGATCATCAAGAACATCTCACTGATCAATCCCTCACTCACTTTCCCTGAGGGCACACTATTCTTCTTTGATGAACTGCAGGACTGCCCAGATTGTGCCACTTCATTGAAGTCTTTCCGCCTTGACGGGCGCTATGACGTGATCTGCTCAGGCTCTCTCATGGGACTGTATTATCGGCAGATAGAGTCCAACAGCGTTGGTTACAAACAGGACTACGAGATGCATTCCATGGACTTTGAAGAGTTTCTTTGGGCCAAAGGATATACTGATACGCTGACACACGATCTGTTGCAACACATGATCAATGTGGAGCCGTTGTCCGACATACAAATGAAAGTGCTGATGAATCTGTTCCGCGATTATATGATCGTCGGCGGCATGCCGGAAGTGGTAAACACTTATATCCAACAAGGAAACTTTAGCGGTACACTTGCCCTACAGCGTCAGCTCAGCCTCGACTACGAGGAGGACATCACCAAATATGCCCAAGAAGGAGTTGAGCGGGCCAAGATTCTGAATATCTATCGCCACATCTCTGTGTTTCTGGCCAAGGACAACAAGAAGTTCCAAGTATCGAAGATCGCCACCGGTGCCCGCAACCGTGAGTATATCGGCAGTGTGGAATGGTTGGCCAACGCCGGGATCATCAATCCATGCTATTGTCTGGAGGTGCCTGAACTGCCATTGAAGGGAAACTATAATCCTTCGCAATACAAAATCTATTTCAAGGATACCGGCCTGCTCATCGCCTCGCTCGATGAGGAGTCGCAGGAGGACCTACGCGCTAACCGCAACTTTGGTACTTATAAAGGAGCCATTTATGAAAACGTAGTCGGCGACATGCTTGTCAAGTCAGGCTACGAACTTTATTACTACCGCAACGAGAAAAGCACGATAGAGATGGACTTTTTTGTCCGTGACGCAAACTCTCTCATTCCCGTAGAGGTGAAGGCTCAGGACAGCAGCACAAAGTCACTGAACAAGCTCATCGAGAGCGACCATTATCCCGATATTCATTTCGACATCAAGTTAGGTTATCGTAACATAGGATTCAATGGCCGTTTCTATACCTTCCCCTATTTTCTCACCTTCCTTCTCAAGCCGTTTTTGCGAGAAAGAAAGGGATGATGAAGATAGGACTCACCGCCATCCCCCTCTCAAACAGTTCCGTCCCCACACCCTGCGGCAGCGGGGAGGGGGACGGATAGATAACGAAACAGCAGGTGGATTTCGTATCTGAACTGACTCTCTTACTTACTTTTTATATCCCGGATTCTGTTTCAGGTTCTTGTTGAGGTTGAGCACAGAATAGGGGATAGGATAGACGACGGTGTAACCTGTCTTGTCGTCGTTGTAGTCGCCGGCCAAAGAGCTGTGGGGCACACCGGGATAGCGGTCCACGGTAGGCTCGGTGAAGGTACAGAAACGTATCTGGTCCTGGCGTCGCGTGCCTTCCCATGCAAGCTCTATCATGCGCTCATTGAGAATATCGTTGAGGGTGAGCGACGTACGTGGCGTTGCCTTGGCGCGTGTACGTATCTCGTTGACGAGGGAGAGAGCTCCGGCCTTGTCACCCAAACGGTATTCAGCCTCGGCCTTGAGCAGAAGCGCATCGCCGTAGCGCCAGATGACCAGGTCGTTGTTGTTCTGTCCTTGTGTGGAGGCCGTGCCGTCATACTCATATTTCTTAAAGCGGGCACCGGCACACTTCACGTCGTGCGGGTCGGCATCATTGCCAAAGTTGACCACCGCCTTGAGCGGCTCATACTCCAATGGCTTGTCGGTGGCACCGTCCTTGAGTGCACCCGTATGCTGCTCCTTCTCGAAGTCGCGGTCACACCAGTAGTTGAGTCTCAGTCGCGGATCCTCGTTGGCAGTGCCATAGCCCATGACCTGCATGGCGCGCACCGTGGCGCAGGCACCGTTCCAACCAGAGTAGCCGATGGCCGACGCATGGTTGTAGTGGAGCGAGCGCATGAGGTTGTAGTCCGTGATCTTATAGGTCTTGTCGTCGTTGGGGCGCACGAAGATGTTCTCGGTAGAACTCTCGTTGGCCTTGACGAAGTTGTCGGCGTAGTTGGCTGTGAGGCTATATCCAGCGGCTTGGATCTTGTCGACACAGTACTTCACCGTCTCCCAGCAGTTGCGCTGAGTGCCGTCGACAGTCATCATGATGGTCTTGCCCTTGTCCGAGACAGCCTGTCCGAGGGTCTCGCTGGCCGTAGCCTGCTTGCTGAGGTCAGTGCCCACGAAGGCCTGATAGCTCGATGCCGAGGTGTCGTCGATGGTGTAGACGGGCGCGTTGATGGCGCACTTGGCGAGGCACATATAGGCCACGGCCTTGGTCACGCGGCCATAGTATTCGCCCGTATTCTGGCAGTGTCCGTCGCCGAGGTCGGGCAGGGCAGCCTCCAACTCGGTGGTGACGAACTTAAAGACATCGCTGCGGTTGCTCTGCGTCACGTCGCTGGTCGACTGCTTGGAGCTGGTCACGATAGGCACCTGGGCAAAGAGGTCCATGGCATTGTAGTAGTAGATGGCGCGCAGGGCACGAAGCTCAGCAACATAGGCCTTGTAGTCGGGATGCTCCTCAAGGAACGGCGTGAGCTTGTCGATGCTGGAGTTGCACAGACCGATGATCTTGAAGAGATGGTTCCACACGGTGGCGTAGGTGTCGACCGATGACTCGAAATTGTGGAGAAACATATTCTGCCACTTGCCGCCGTCGACCCAGTCACCCTGTCGTCCGGGCAGCATGGTAGCGTCTGACATAAACTCCTGCAGGGTGTGCACGCAGTCGGTATTGCCATAGAGACCGTCGCCGATGGCTGAGTAGACGTTGGCCACAGAGTTGACATAGGTAAGGGTGGAGTTCTTGAAGGCTTCTTCCTCGCTGAACTGGCTCTTGGGATTCTCGTCGAGCGAGCATCCTGACAGCAGGGCTGCGGAGAGCAGCGCGACACCGAAAATATATTTTTTCATGGTAATATAGTCTTTAAAGGTTTAGAAAGTGATGCCCACATTGAACGAGAAGGTGCGTGTGAGCGGGTAGATGCGCTTATCGTCGACACCGAGCGTGCCATACTGTGTGGTGCCCTCAGCCTGCTGGATGAGTGAGGCGGAGTTGATCATAGGAGTCAGACCATTGTAGCCGGTGATCGTGCAGACGTTGTTGACGGCGAGGCCAAGTTTGATGTTCTGGATGTACTTGGTCTTGAGCTGCTTCTGCGTGAGATTGTAGCTGAGCTGCACATACTCGAAGTTGACATAGTCGCCCTTCTCCAGCCAGTAGTCAGAGATGACCTTGTCCTTGATGCCCTTGGCAGGAGCGTCCTCAAGCACATTGTAGGTTGGGAAGTTGGAGAGGTCGCTGTAGGTCATCGAGGTACCGTTGTAGATCTTGTGACCAAAGGCACCGTTGAACTGCATGGCGAGGTTCCAGTTCTTATAAGTGAAGTTGAAGTCCCATCCGAGGTAAGCCTTCGGGATGGCCTGTCCACAGACTTTGCGGTCGCCGGAGTCACCGGTGTCGATAGTACCGTTGTTGTCAAGGTCGGAGATGATGTACTTGCCGTCCTTGTCGATACCTTCGCAGTGAGGCAGATAGAACACGCCGATGGGCTGTCCCTCCATAAGGTAGGTGACACCATAGTTCTGTGTCAGACCGGCGGCATTGATGCGCGCCACCATGATATGCTCTGAGGTGGTGAGTTGCTGTCCCTTATAGGTACCGGACAGCGAGTTGAGTTTGTTGCTCTGGAAACTGAGGTTGAGGCCAGAGTTGAAGGTGAAGTCCTTGGTGCGGATGATGTCGCCGCGGATACCAATCTCAAAGCCGTGGTTGGTCATCTCGCCCATGTTGGCCAACAGATTCTCGTAGGTAAACGGCGGGACAGGCACGGTGTAGGTGTAGAGCAGGTCCTTGGTTTTGGAGGTGTACCAGTCGAGGGTGATGTTGAGTCGGCTGTTGAAGGCCGAGAAGTCCAGTCCCACGTCGAAGGTGTGCTTGGTCTCCCACTTCAGGTCGGGGTTGTCGTTGCTCTGGATGGCAAAGGTGGTGGTGTTGGTGCCGTTGACAGGTGTCACGCCGTTAGGTCCGTAGAGGGCCAGCGAAGTGTAGGGGTCGATAGCATCCTGGTTACCGGTGACGCCATATCCGGCGCGGAGCTTGAGGTTGTCGATCCACTTGACATTTTTCATGAAGCCTTCCTGCGAAAGCACCCAGGCGGCTGAGGCCGACGGGAACCAGCCCCACTTGTGGCCACTGCCGAGCTTCGACGAGCCGTCGGCACGGAGGTTGGCGGTGAGGATATATTTGTCGGCGAACATATAGTTGACGCGGGCCATGTAAGAGCTCAGCGTGTACTCCTTCGAATCGGACTGCACGTCGCCCCAGGAGACGTTGGCGCCGGCCTTGAGATTGTTGTATTTGAAGTAGTTGGTCTCAAAGCCCTTGGCCTGCTCAGAGTGGGTGAAGGTCTTGTATTTCTGTCCCTCCATGACGGCGAGGGCGTCGATGTGGTGCTTGCCGAAGTCCTTGGTATAGGTCAACTGGATGTTGCCCATATAGTCCTGGCGCTGCCAGTTCTGGATGAAAGCCCAACCGTTGCCGTTGAGCTCGCCCTGGCGGATGTCGTTGGGTACGTAGCGCTTCAACTCAATGTTGGTCTTGGTATAGGAGCCGAAGGCCGAGAGGAAGAGGCCGTCGATGATGGTCCAGGTAGCCTTTCCGTGAGTGACGAGGGTTCCGACGTTGTATCGGTTGTCGATTTCGAGCTGTCCCAGTGGGTTATAAATCTCGTTGGCCAGCATATCCTCGTCCCATTTGCCGGTAGTGGCATTCTTATGGTTGGGATAGGTGGGGTTGTAGGCAGCGGCGGAGTAGAACATCTTCTGCATGTCGTACTGCCGTTTGCCGTCGTGCTCAGAACCCATGATGCCGAGTTCAAGTTTGAGTTTCTTGTTGAAGGCGAGCTGTTGGGCATCGATCTTGGCAGTGTAGTTGCGCATGTCGGAGTTGCGGAGCGCACCCTGCTTCTGCACGAATCCGAGTGAGGCACGGTAGTTGCCGGTGTCGTTGCCGCCCGAGAAGGCTACATTGTGATTCTGTGTGATACCTGTCGAGCGCTCAATCTCGTCGAGCCAGTTTGTGTTGCCGCCGAGGTCGGTAGCGGTCAGTCCCATCTGCTTGGCAGTAGCGCGGTAGGCGTCGGCGCTGAGCATCTTGATGTTCTTAAACACCTTGTTCATACCGATGGTACCATTATAGGTGATCGAGCTCATGCCGTTCTTACCCTTGGTGGTGGTCACGACGATGACGCCGGCAGCACCGCGTGAACCGTACTGTGCGGTTTCGGAAGCGTCTTTCAGGATTGTCATGCTCTCGATGTCACCGGGTTGCAGGGCGTTGAACATGGTCATGTCGCCATACACGCCGTCGATGATCACGAGTGGGTCGTTGCCGCCGGAGAGCGAAGAAGTTCCGCGCACGCGGATGTTGGTGGTACCCATCGGGTCGCCGCCGCTCTGCGAGATGACCACGCCGCTGACCTTGCCCTTGAGGGCGTCGGCAGCACTGGTGACCACGCCCTTGTTCATGTCCTTGCGGCCCACGCGCTCCACGGCACCGGAGACGGTGCGCTTCGAGCCAATGGCGTAACCGACGACGACGACCTCATCGAGATCCTGCTTGTCGGGTTCCAAAATGATGTTGAGACTCTTTTGTGCGCCCAAGGTAATTTCCTTATTGGCATAGCCCACATAAGAGATGACGAGTACCTGTCCGGGCTTGGCGTTGCTGAGCTTCCAGTCGCCGTCGAGGTCGGTGACGGTACCTCCTTGCTGTCCCTTGACTTGGATGGTGGCACCGATAAGCGGCTCACCCGATTTGTCCTTCACTGTGCCCTGCACCACAGATTGTGCCAGGCTGGTCATTGTGCATAAGACACCGGCGCTTAGCAGCGCGGCTCTTTTCAAGATTGTTTTGCCCATGTGATGGTTAATTTTTAGGTTTATGTAATATAGTAATAACTTCTTTTCGTCGTCTTCCACCCCTTTGGCAGGGATATTAGGTTTATACTCGTCTCGTGTGTTTTCGATGGCAAAAATAAGAGATTGTGATGAACTATTATTCTCAAAGATGCATTTTTCCTTATAAATTTCCATGCAAACGTTTACATTTTATACACTCTTGTATAGTCGTGAAGAAAGAATAAACATGAGAGAAGACAAAGAGAACGGTATGAGCAAATGAAAAAGACCACAAGCATCTCCATTAAAGATCAGCAAAACAAAACCGAGCGGAACAATAGAACCTAATGTCCGCTAAACTGACAAAAAACGGCCTCTGAGAATCGATTCTTTTCGATCAAGCACCCATCTGCCCGAAATTTTGCGAAAAATGAGCGATTTTATATCCGTCTGATTATCAATAGATTATAAAAACATTAGGTTTTTAATGCTTAATAAGTGGCTTTTTCCTTCCATCAGAAACCGTTTCTGATGTTGTCATCTAACGTTTCTGACCCGGTGAAAAACCGTTTCTGAGGAGATCAGAAACGGTTTCTGACAGTATCAGAAAGCCTTTCTGATAGAGACACGCTTCTTTTTCGTGATTTTCATCTCGATTTCGCGTTCTAGATTGAAAGCTCAGGATGATGGTACTTTGTCAAGTAATTTAGCCGTTAAACACCGCTTTGCGCTTGGTCGTCAAAAATCTATGTTTAACGAAGAAAATGCGGGACTCTGACCAGCTTCTTCGTTAAAGACGACCTACAATATTACATTTTTTCGTCATCTTACCAAAATAATGATTACAATACTTGCTTTTTTCCCAATAATTTACTAACTTTGGGCTGTCAACGAAGAGCCCGCACTCGGAGTTAACCATTTGAACAATCATCAATAATATTATACAACCTTAATTGCGAACTATGAGCTATCTAAAATTTGAAAAAGCCCTGATGACCAATTTACAGGAGAGCCTGCCCAAGGAGATCCTGCGAACCAACCGCTCGGGAGCTTACTCATGCTCGACGATAGTAGACTGCAACACACGTAAGTACCACGGCCTGTTTGTGGTTCCCGTGCCGGAACTCGACGACGAAAACCACGTGTTGCTCTCTTCTCTCGACTGTAGTGTCATCCAGCATGGGGCCGCTTTCAACCTCGGTCTGCACAAGTATCAAGGCAACAACTACAACCCCATGGGCCACAAGTATATCCAATCGTTTGATTGCGACAAGGTGCCCACCACCACCTACCGCGTTGGTGGCGTGATCCTCAGGAAAGAAGTCGTCTTTCAGCATTATGAAAACCGACTCCTCATCCGCTACACCCTCGACGACGCTCACTCTCCGACGACCCTCCAGTTCCGTCCCTTCCTCGCCTTCCGAAGCGTCAGACAATTCACACATGAGAACAGTGTGGCCAGCAGAGACTATACAGAAGTGGAAAACGGCATCAGAACTTGCATGTACCCGGGCTATCCCGACCTCTACATGCAGTTCTCGCGCAAGGTGAAATTCGTCTTCCAGCCCGACTGGTACCGCGGCATCGAATATCCCAAAGAGCAAGAGCGTGGATACGCCAGCAACGAGGATCTCTATGTGCCCGGCTATTTCGAGGTGCCCATCCGCAAGGGCGAGAGCATCGTCTTTGCCGCATCCACCACAGAGAATAAGGTGCGCACACTGAAACCGCTCTTCCAGGAAGAAGCCGACGAGCGCGCGCCACGCGACAATTTCTTCCACTGCCTGGTCAACGCCGCCCATCAGTTCCACGTCGAAGACAAGAATGGTGAGAAATATATCCTCGCCGGATACCCCTGGTTCAAGGCGCGTGCCCGCGACACCTTCATCGCTTTGCCCGGTCTGACGCTGAGCATCGAGGAAACAGAATTCTTCGAGGCTGCAATGAAGACGGCAGAGAAAGGACTCCGCGAATTCATGGAGGAGAAGCCGCTCACCGTCAAACTCTATGAGCTCAGCCAGCCCGACGTGCCCCTGTGGGCCATCTGGTGCATCCAGCAATACGCTAAGGAGGAAGGCGAGGAGCGTTGCGCTAAGAAATACGGACAGCTGGTCTGGGACATCCTCTCCTATATCTCCGATGGCAAACATCCTAACCTGCTCGTTGCCGACAACGGTCTCGTGAAAACCGACGGCTCTGAGCGTGCTGTCACCTGGATGAACTCTACCGCCAACGGGCGCCCCGTGGTGCCGCGCACTGGATTTATCGTGGAGTTCAACGCACTGTGGTACAACGCTCTCTGCTTCGGTGCCAAACTCGCACAAGAGGCTCATAAAGACGACCTCGCCGCCAGCCTCACCCAAAAAGCCGACAAGGCCAAAGACGCTTTCCTTGCTACCTTCGTCAACAAATTCGGATATCTCTTCGACTATGTCGACGGCGAGAGCCAGGACTGGAGCGTCAGACCCAACATGATCTTCCCCGCAGCCTTTGACTACTCACCGCTCTCGCAGGAACAGAAAAAGAACGTCATCGACATCTGCACCAAGGAACTGCTCACACCGAAAGGGCTACGCTCTCTCTCGCCAAAGAGCGGTGGATACAACCCGATGTATGTCGGACCTCAGGCACAGCGCGACTACGCCTACCATCAGGGTACGGCATGGCCGTGGCTCTTCGGTTTCTATGTCGAGGCCTGCCTGAAACTCTATAAGCGCACGCGCCTGAGCTTCATCGAGCGACAGATGGTCGGATACGAAGACGAGATGTTCTATCACTGCATCGGTACGCTTCCTGAGCTCTTCGACGGCAACCCGCCTTTCCACGGCAGAGGCGCCATCTCGTTCGCCGCCAACGTCGCCGAGATACTCAGAGCACTGGAACAACTGGAAAAATACAAATACTAATAAATAGGAGGAACCAATATGAAAGTCTTAATGTTTGGATGGGAGTATCCTCCTCATGTCTACGGCGGTCTGGCAACTGCCAACTTCGGTATCTCGGAAGGACTGCACGCTCAGGGCGATGTCGACATCACGCTCTGCCTGCCAAAGCCCTGGGGCGACGAGGACCACACCTTCGCGCATATCGTGGCCATGAACTGCGTGCCTATCGCCTGGCGCGATGTCAACTACGACTACGTCAAGCAGCGCATCGGCAATCTGATGAGCCCCGAGGAATACTACCACTTCCGTGATCATATCTACGCTGACTTCAACTATATGAACGTCAACGACCTGGGATGCATGGACTTTGCGGGTGGCTATCCCGCCAATCTCCACGACGAGATCAACAACTATTCGATCATCGCCGGCGTGGTGGCGCGCTCGGAAGAGTTCGACATCATCCACGCCCACGACTGGCTGACCTATCCCGCCGGCATCTTTGCCAAGCAGGTCAGCGGCAAACCGCTGTGCATCCACGTACACGCTACTGACTATGACCGCTCACGCGGACATGTCAATCCCACTGTCTACGGCATCGAGAAAGACGGTATGGATCATGCCGACTGCATCATGTGCGTCAGTGAACTGACTCGCAACACGGTCATCAACCAATACCATCAGGATCCACGTAAAGTATTCACCGTGCACAATGCCGTCTACCCGCTTTCTCCCGAGAACGAGATGATTCCGCGTCCCGACCACACCAACCGCGACAAGATCGTCACCTTCCTCGGACGTATCACCATGCAGAAAGGACCGGAATATTTCGTCGAAGCAGCCAACATGGTGCTCCACCGCACACGCCACGTCCGCTTCTGTATGGCAGGCTCCGGCGACATGATGGACCAGATGATCTACCTGGCTGCTGAGCGGGGCATCGCCGACCGCTTCCACTTCCCGGGCTTCATGCGCGGCAAGCAGGTCTATGAATGCCTGAAAGACTCCGACGTCTATGTCATGCCATCGGTCAGCGAGCCCTTTGGCATCTCGCCACTCGAAGCCATGCAGTGTGGCACGCCGACGATCATCTCCAAGCAGAGTGGATGCGCCGAAATCCTGCACAACTGCATCAAGGTCGACTACTGGGACATTCACGCCTTAGCTGACTCCATCTACAGCATCTGCCACAACCCAAGCCTCTTCCACTATCTGCAAGAGGAAGGAAAACGTGAGGTCGCGCAGATCACGTGGGAGAAAGTGGGACAATGGATTCGAGAGCTATATATCAGAACGCTCAAGTGGTAATAGTGGCCTCACCCCCTTGCCCCTCCCCGAAAGGGGAGGGGAGTAAAATGCTTCAAGAGAAAGAACAAGGGAGGGCTACAACACTTAAAAGGTGCGCTGCAACACTTAAAGGGAGAGCTGCAACACTTTAGAGGTGCGCTGCAACACTTAAGAGGTGCGCTTGGTTCTGTAAGACGGTGCTGTGCACCGTCCCTCCTCCTTCTCCTCCTTCTCCTCCCCTCGCACTCCTTCTCCTCTCGCAATTCATCATTCAACACTCATCATTCATCACTCATCATTCAACATTCAACATTATGAAAACCATTTGTTTATATTTCGAAATACATCAGATCGTACATCTGAAGCGCTATCGCTTCTTCGACATCGGTACCGACCATTACTATTACGACGACTACGAGAACGAGCGTTCCATCAACCACATCGCCGAATGCTCCTATATGCCTGCCCTCAACACGCTGCAAAAGATGATCGAGGACAGCAACGGATACTTCAAATGCGCGTTCTCTATCTCTGGCGTCGGCATGGAACAGCTCGAAGTGCACGCACCGCAGGTACTCGACAAACTGCAAGAACTCAACAAGACGGGATGCGTGGAGTTTCTCGCCGAGCCTTATTCCCACGGTCTGTCTTCGCTCAAAGACAGTGAGTGCTTCGCTGCCGATGTGCGCAAGCAGTGCAAAAAGATGGTCGACTACTTCGGTCGCAAGCCTACCGTGCTCCGCAACTCTTCGCTCATCTACAGCGACGACATCGGACTGCAGGCCGCTCAGCTCGGCTTCAAGGGTATGCTCACCGAAGGCGCCAAACACGTGCTCGGATGGAAATCACCCCACTATGTCTACAACTGTTCGATGGCTCCTGAGCTGAAGCTGCTGCTCCGCGACGTTGTCATGAGCGACGACATCAGTCTCAGATTCAACAACAAAGACTGGGAAGGCTACCCGCTCTTCGCCGATCAGTATATCGACCGCATCGCCAAAGCACCGCAGGAGGAGCAAGTCTTCAACATCTTCATGGAGCTCTCTGCCCTCGGCATCGCACAGCCGCTGTCGTCAAACATCCTCGACTTCATGGCTGCCCTGCCGAAATTCGCCAAAGGTGCCGGCATCTCCTTCTCCACACCTTCCGAGATCTGCAATACGCTCAACAGCGTAGGAAACCTCGAAGTGCCCGACACACTGTCGTGGGTCGACGAGGAGCGAGACGTCAGCTCTTGGCTCGGCAACCCCATGCAGCGCGAGGCTTTCGACAAGCTCTATAGCGTGGCGGAGCGTGTTCGCATCGCCAACGACCCGCGTATCAACCAAGACTGGGACTATCTGCAGGCCAGCAACAACTTCCGCTTCATGACCACAAAGCCCAGCAGCGTGGGACTCGACCGCGGCATCTATTCCAGCCCCTTCGATGCCTTCACCAACTACATGAACATCCTCGGCGACTTCATCAACCGCGTCAACAGTCTCTATCCGCCAGAGATTGACAACGATCAGCTCAACTCGCTGCTCACTTCGATCAAGAATGAGGGTGACGAGATCGAGATGAAAGACAAGGAGATCGCAAGACTACAGGCTAAAATCGAGAAACTTGAGGCTGCCAACGAGAAACTGCGTGAGAAAGAGGAAAAGCCAAAGGCTAAACCGGCACGCGCTCCCCGCAAGACCGCAAGCAAGAAGGAAACCGCTAAAAAAGAGACGGAAAACACAGCAGAAGCCAAAGCTCCTGCTAAGGAAGAAAAGAAATAGCATCTGCTCTATCATAAGATCTCAATTCATCCCCCAATGTGTGGAAACGGCATGATCACGTTATCAAACACCGGTTCGGGCACAAGGAGATGAACGCAAAAGAGGCGACGTATCGCAGAGATACGTCGCCTCTTTTATGCACTACGCATATTTCCTTTATAATATTTCTGTGTGTGCGCACACAAATGTTTGATATAGGTCAAGAAAAGAACACTTTACCCATAAAATCATCATAAAGTGTTGTTCGTACATAAAAATCTTTCTACCTTTGCATCGTCGAAAGGAAACAAGTTCGTGAGAACGATAATCTAAGTAGACTGAACACTTTTTGTTCAATAGGTTTAAGGTTAGTAGATTGTTTCATATAGGTTTTTAGTTTTTAGGTTTAAGATTATTTTTTTAGGTTTTCATTAGGTTATTAAGTCACTTAAAGGTAAAATTAAGATTGTTATTTAGGTTAGCACAAATCCTCACCTCCCAATGGGAGAGGTGAGGATTTGTTTTTTATGCCCTGCAAAGTACCGGGAGTCCACAGCGACAGCAGTGTCTCACGCTCTGTCCCACATAGATAGCTAATATTTTGTTTTCTCGAAATATATTGGTATCTTTGCACTATAGATAGAATCACGACGATGGATGCACTCACCTACCTTGAAAGCCAATGCCGGCTCAGACGAAATGTGCTGACCGGAGAAACGCTCTATGCCCCTACCGACATGGCCGAATACAAGCCGCTGTCAGTAGAAGCGCAGAACACACTGCTGTTGATGGCCAACAGCCAGGGCGTGGATCTCTCTGAAGAGCAACTGCAACAATACATCCACTCTACCATCATCGAGCAGTGGAATCCCGCCAAGAGCTGGATGGAAAGCCTTGAACCGTGGGACGGAAACGACTATGTAGGTGAACTGGCACAGCGCATCATCACCTCCAATCCCGACTGGCCGCACCGCTTCCATAAGTGGATGTTGCAGATGGTAGCCCGTTGGATGGGGCTGACCGTGGCGCAAAACGATGTCATCGTACCCGTCATCGTCGGACAATTCGGCTATGGCAAGACGACATTCTGCAATCTCATCCTACCGCCAAGACTTAGACGCTACTACACCGATCAGGTGCGTGTGCGGCAGATGGCTGATGTGCATGAGCTCGTCACCACCCATCTGCTCGTGGCCCTCGATGAGTTTTATCAGGAAAACACCGATCAGCTGCCCGCCGTGCGCTATCTCTTCTCGCGCAGCACACCCGTGCAGCGATGGCCTTACGGCACTACGCGGGAACCACGAAAAAACTATGCGGCCTTCATCGCCACGACAGGCAATCTCCATCCGATGACAGATGCTGCCGGTGCCGCGCATCTCTTCTGTGTGGAGATCACCCACGCCATTGACACCAAAACGCCTATCGACTATGACCAGCTCTATGCGCAGCTCGCTGAGGAACTGGAAAATGGTGAGGACTACTCGCTGACCGACGAGGAGCGCGAGGCTATGGCAGTGCAGAACTCTCCCTTCCAGGAAGCCGACAACCTCGTGAAGATGGTGTCCATGCTCTACGCTGCGCCTCCAAAGGGAAAGAAGGTGAAAGCCACATATATCGACGCGATCATCGACCGACTGATGAAGGAATATCCCTACTGGACACCGGGCGAGCACGTCAATCAGGACGTGGGCTTTGCCTTGCAGGACGCCGGCTTCACACGTACACGCATTCACGGACGCTCTGCCTATAAGGTCGTGGAGAAAGATCCAAGGAAGATCGACGAGAGCTTCGACAATGAGCCTGAGGAGAAAGAAGAGGAGAACTTCGACAACAACCCGCTCGCCCGTGCATTGCTCGCCGGACTGGGCGGACTGAAAAAGCCATGACAGAGGACTGAAGAAGCCATGACAAAGGGGGCGGATACCCGCTCTACTTGCTGTTTCTGCCTCATGTTTTGCCGTGTGTACCTCAGGTTAGTGTTCTGTGCGCCTTATTATAATAAGGCGTCCGCAACATCAACACCCAGGCGACCGCGGCATCAACACCCAGGCACACCTTATTATATATAGACACATCAACCATTCATTATCACCATGAAAAAGATATTCTTTCTTTTGCTGCTCAGCCTGCTGGCAGCAGCCACACATGCACAAGGTTATTACACGAAATACTATGCCGACAAAGCCTTCGTCAAAGAGGCGCAGGACTGGATGAACAGCGGTGCCTGGCGTGAGGGATTCACGGCCGCAAACCCTCACGCTACCGTCAACGCCGCTGAGTTCTATACGCAATACCGGAAAAATCCGGAGCAGTGGAAGGCGCTCTTCAGCTGGTTGGCAAAGACCGACTTGCTCGCGCTGCCCAAGGGACGCACGCCGATTCCCGGCTCTACGCTTGTCGCCAGTGTGGAAGACGACGTCAACCAGAAGCTCAGCCACCAGCGGTCGGAGAGCCATCACCACCATATCGACTTCCAATATGTCGTAAAAGGCACAGAGCGCTTCGGCCTCATTGACCACTACACCAGCAAGATCAACGTGCCCTACCGCCCCGATGTCGTGCACTATGCCTATGACGCGCAGCGTGCCCGCTTCTACGACAGCGATCCGCAGCACTTCTTCCTCTTCTTCCCCGGCGACTGGCACATCGCTAAAGTGAAGACCGACAGCGGTGACCAGCACATCCGTGTCGTCGTCGTGAAAGTTGATTATCTCTAAGCCCAAGGCATTCTATCGCCAAGCCAACGATTTTCTACCGCTAAGTTTACGGTTTTTCTATCGTCAGCTCACGGTATTGGGTATTTTTCATGAGCTTGCATGAATTCCATGCAAGCCCGCTAAGTCCGTAACAAAAAGATATGTCTACAAAAGATACGGCGCTCACGCCGATGATGAAGCAGTTCTTCTCTCTCAAGGCCAAACATCCCGATGCCTTGTTGCTCTTCCGCTGTGGTGACTTCTACGAGACCTATGGCGACGATGCCATCGTGGCCTCGCAGATCCTTGGCATCACGCTCACCAAGCGCAACAACGGTGGCAACACCGGCGACACGCCGATGGCCGGATTCCCGCACCATGCCCTCGACACCTATCTGCCTAAGCTCATCCGTGCAGGAAAACGAGTGGCTATCTGCGACCAGCTCGAAGACCCGAAGAAAAAACGCGCTGCCATCAAGGGCAAGAAAGGGCTCTCCGAGATGGATAAGATGGTGAAGCGTGGCATCACCGAACTGGTCACGCCGGGCATCGCCATGAGCGACAACGTGCTCAACTACAAAGAAAACAACTTTCTCGCTGCCGTACACTTCGGTAAAACTGCTTGCGGACTGAGCCTGCTCGACATCTCCACGGGTGAGTTTCTCACCGGTGAGGGCACATACGACTACGTCGAGAAGCTCCTGGGCAACTTCTCGCCAAAGGAGGTGCTCTATGACCGCACACGTAAGAAAGACTTTGAGCAGTTCTTCGGTACGAAATACTGTGTCTTTGAGATGGACGACTGGGTGTTTACAGAACAAAACGCCCGGCAAAAGCTATTGAAGCATTTCGGCACCAAGTCGCTGAAAGGCTTCGGTGTGGAGCATCTCAAGGCGGGTATCGTAGCCTCCGGTGCAATCATGCAGTACCTGGAACTCACACAGCATACGAGCATCAACCACATCACATCCCTGAAGCGCTTGGAAGAGGAGAAATATGTGCGGCTCGACAAGTTCACCATCCGCTCACTCGAACTCTTGCAGCCGATGCAAGAGGATGGCCTGTCGCTGCTCGACGTCATCGACCATACCACCACCCCAATGGGTGGACGTATGCTGCGGCGTTGGATGGTATTCCCGCTGAAAGAGGTGTCGCGCATCAATGAGCGCCTCGACATCGTGGAGTATTTCTTCAAGCATCCCGATTTCCGGCAGCTCATCGACGAGCAGCTCCACCGTGTCGGCGACTTGGAACGTATCATCTCCAAGGTGGCCGTGGGACGTGTATCACCGCGTGAAGTCGTACAGTTGAAGAATGCGCTGATGGCCGTGCAGCCTATCAAAGGGGCTTGTCAGACTGCCGACAACGACTGTCTCAGACGACTCGGCGAGCAGCTCAACCTCTGTGAAAGCCTGCGCGACCGCATCGAGAAAGAGATCACCCCCGACCCGCCACAGCTCGTCAGCAAGGGAGGTGTCATCGCTGACGGATACAGCCCTGAGCTCGATGAGCTGAGAAATATCTCACGCGGCGGCAAAGACTACTTGTTGGAGATACAGCAGCGCGAGACGGAGAAGACTGGCATCTCCTCGCTGAAGGTGGGATTCAACAATGTCTTCGGCTATTATCTCGAAGTGCGCAATACCTTTAAGGACAAGGTGCCCGAAGGATGGATACGCAAACAGACCCTTGCGCAGGCTGAACGCTATATCACGCCTGAGCTGAAAGAATACGAGGAAAAGATATTGGGTGCTGATGAGAAGATACTGGAGCTGGAGGCCCGCCTCTTCTCTGAACTCATCGTAGCCATGCAGGAGTTCATACCGCAGATACAGATCAATGCCAACATCCTGGCGCATATCGACTGCCTGCTCTCCTTTGCCAAGGTATCGGAAGACAACTGCTATGTACGTCCCGTCGTTGACGACACTGATGTGCTCGACATTCATCAGGGCCGCCATCCCGTCATCGAGACGCAGATGCCATTAGGCGAGCGCTATGTGCCCAACGATGTCTATCTCGACACCGAGAAGCAGCAGATTATGATGATTACCGGTCCTAACATGGCGGGTAAGTCTGCTCTGCTGCGCCAAACGGCACTGATCGTGCTCATGGGGCAGATTGGCTGCTTTGTTCCGGCGGAGAGCGCAAGAATAGGTGTCGTGGACAAGATCTTCACACGTGTAGGAGCCAGCGACAATCTCTCGTTGGGCGAGTCCACATTCATGGTGGAGATGACTGAGGCTGCTGATATTCTGAACAATGTATCACCCCATTCGCTCGTGCTCTTCGACGAACTCGGACGCGGCACGTCCACCTACGACGGCATCTCTATCGCCTGGGCCATCGTGGAATATCTTCACGAAAACGAGCATGCCCATGCCCGTACGCTCTTCGCCACGCACTATCATGAGCTCAACGAGATGGAGAAGCACTTCCCAAGAATCAAGAACTATAACGTATCGGTGAAAGAAGTTGACGGTAAGGTGATCTTCCTGCGCAAGCTCGTCCCCGGTGGCTCAGAGCATTCCTTCGGTATTCATGTGGCTGAGATTGCCGGTATGCCGCGCTCTATCGTCAAGCGTGCCAACACGGTCTTGAAGCAGCTTGAGGAGGAAGGATCGGAAGTGGGAGCGGCTGGTAAGCCGAAGATGGAAAACATCGCTGACAAGAAAGATGGTGTGCAGCTCAACATCTTCCAGCTCGACGACCCGGTGCTCTCACAGGTGCGTGACGAGATCCTCGGTCTCGACATCAATAACCTCACACCTGTGGAAGCCCTCAACAAGCTCAACGAAATCAAGAAGATTGTGACGGGGAAAAGCAAGTAAAAAGACTCACGCTCAACAGCCTCACCCCCCCAACAGCCTCACCCCCTTGCCCCTCCAGCCTCACCCCCTTGCCCCTCTCCGAGGGGAGAGGGGAGTAAAATGCTAGATAAACAAACGCTCTGACACGATTAGCGTGGGACGGCCTACATACACGGCGGTCCGCCCCTATATCAATCCCCCCTTATCACCCGCAGAGCATATCACTCCCCTCTCCTTTGGAGAGGGGTTGGGGGGTGAGGCTGTTGGGGGTGAGGCTGTTGGGGGTGAGGCTCTCCCCTCCCCTTGGGGAGGGCTAGGGAAGGGCTTGAGAGGCTTGTTATTCCTCTTCCTCCCACTGGTTCCCCGGGAACGAGCCTTGCTTAGAGAGGGCGTCAGCTGACTCTACTTCTGTGTTAGATTGTCTAACTCCATTTTGTATATATCCTGTATCTGACATTCTCAGAATATTATTGCTCATAGCGGCCAGCATACCTTCTTCCGCATCTATTTCCATGGATTTCAAGGTGGGCTTGACATAACTTGCTTTCATAGTATGGCGTTTTAAGGGTTTTACTTCATGATGACTTTATGGCCATTGACGATGACCAGGCCTTGATAGTTGTCGTTGACGCGCTGTCCCGCGAGGTTATAGTGCATGCCGTCCGTGTTCTTTGTCGCTTTCACGGCATTGGTGATGCCGGTGGTGCTGTTGCCGATGGCATAGAAGGGTTTGGCGGAAGAGGCTGCCGGGATCGTGAGGTAGCCTTTATAGGGGGCCAGCGTCTCTCCGGCCTTCACGGGATAGAAGCCGCAGCCGCCGCCATGCTGAGCCAGCACATAGATGCTGTAGGGCGCTGTCACCTTCGTGTCCGTAGCACTGAACTTTAAGTCGTTGTCTGCCACTGTTGTCCCCGGTTCGCCACGCTGCAAGCTGTAAGACCCCGCATCGCCCTTGACGACCACTGCCGTGTTGCCGGGGATGGCTGTAACGGGAGATAGCGTCACCTGATTGGCGGTTGCATCGTATTTCACAGTGTAAGCTGTGAGACCATTAGTGTTAGAGAAGTCAACGGAACGGCGGCTGACAAAAGTGGCCCAACCAGCAGCGCTCACCTTAGCTTGTTCTTGATATTCCTTAATACTAATCAGATGTACATCTTGCAGAACTTTGGCACCTTTATCAGTGGTTCCAACAGTCGCTCTAACAATTACTTCGTCACCACGTACAATTTGGTTGGCATTGGTGATATCAGCATCTTGTAGATACCGCCCATTTAATACTTCAAGACGATTGGTTGCGTTTTCGTCGTCAGCGATGTAGTAGTTGAGAGTGGGACTGCTACTGTTGTATGTATCCGTTTTAATAACTTTGCCTTTGATATACACCTCTGTAGTTGGTAGGTTTCCTGCTTGATTAAGTGTGAAAATGTCAGCGACGGTATAAGGCTTATCCGCTGTGCCATCTTTGATATAAGTTATCTTAACGTAAGTGAATTGCAGGTTTCCAGCACTTCCATCAGCTAACAATACAATAGGCAATTTCGTGTTACCTGTCCATGTTCCGCTTGTAGTAGAAGCATTAAAGATTCCAGCTGTAGAAATCAGTTTAGGAGAAGGTTGGGCATAATAATAATTGCCAGTACCTTTATTAATGGTAAATGCATAGTAAATTTTAGTGAGCGTGAAACCCGGTTTTGGTGTAATGGTCATGGTGCCTTTTGCATAGAGTTTTACGTACACTTTGGAGGATTCATCTGGATATATAGATGCATTTTTCTTTTCAAACAAAATGTTAGCCGACGTGGATTCTGATCTTACCCAAATGGTATTAAAGGTTTCTTCCTCGGCCCAGGCTCCTCCAACAGACAACCATGCAAGGAGCAAGGCAAATAGTACTTTTAATCTTTCCATTATTATACTTCTCTTAATTTATTATTGCAATATAATTAGGTGCATTGATCCGTACAGAAAATCAATTTAACGTGTATCAAATCCATATTGTCGCTCTTTAGTAATTAATTTATCTGCAAAATTAACTATAATATTTAAAAAAAGCAAGAAGATGGCAGTGAAAAGCTATCTTCTTACTTTGAAATGAATCAGAAAGTATTTATTTTAGACTTCTAAGTTGTCGAAATGTCATCGTGAAGGTTTGATGTTATTTCCCTATTGCCTCCTTGCTGAGATATACAGCAATCGTTTTGAGTTTGACGTACTGATAGCTGAGATACATGAACCCGTCGAAGGGGTTGCCTTTGCCCCATGAGTTTTTTGCGATGAAGAAGCGGTGTCCTTGCCGGTCATGGGCCAGTCCACAGAGCTCCATGCAATGGTCGTCGGTGGTGCGGAAGGTCTCAAAGGCGCGCTGCCGGTCGAACTGGTCATGGTCGGCCTTGTCGTCTTGCAGTACGGCGACGCCCCGCTGAAAGTCGAAGCCCGGCTCGCTGATGTCGCCCTCCCAACAGACAGGATGGCCGTGCTTGAGCGCATGGACGACGGTATGCATGAGGGAGTCGATAGGCACGTTGAGGAAATAGTCACGCATCTGATTGTCGGGGACCTCCAGGATAAACGGTTTGCCGAAAGGATGATGGGAGAAGCTCGTCAGCGAGAGATATTCCTCGGGCCGGCATACGCTATGGGCAAACTCCAGGGGCGTGTAGCGGGCTCCCAGCATCATAATGGTGCCGGGCAGATAGCCGATGCGCTCGTCGAGCGCCTTGTCGACGCGCCCGTTGAGCATGCTGAGAGAAGAGCTGGCACGGGCAACCTGCTGCACCGTGTGGGCCACGACAGGATAGTCGACCGGCTCCTGATTGTAATAGCTGTCGTAGGGCAGCATGCCATACATCGCCATGAGATCAAAGACCATCGAGGCCATGCCGCGCAGGGAGATGCGGCCATCGCTGCGGCAGAAATAGTAATGCGTCGCCTCGTCCCTGAGCAGCATCCTGGCCAGATAGTCGACAGAGAGGTGCACCGAGTCGCCCTGCATGAGATGCTCCGACTCGATGGTGGCCAGCATGGCATAAGCCCAGCACAGCGGACTGCGGCCCTGGTCGAGGACCGGTGTCGTCTTGATGACTACATCATTTCTGAACTCACTCCTCACCGGCTTGCGGCTCTGAGGGCGTCCGCAGCTGATGATCATCACAAGGCCCAGGAGGCCAAAAACTATTTTCTTCATTGCAAGTGCAAAGATAAGCAATTATTTGATTACCTTTGCACTATGAATGCGAAAATAGAGGATTTTGAGATCATGGCCCCCGTGGGCTCACGTGAGTCGCTCGCCGCAGCCCTGCAGGCAGGCGCCGACTCGGTGTACTTTGGTATCGGGCAACTGAACATGCGGTCGCACAGTGCCAACCATTTCGACATCAGCGACCTGCACGACATCGCACGCATCTGCAACGAGCACGGCGTGAAGACCTATCTCACCGTCAACACCATCATCTATGACGAAGATATGGACACGATGCACACCATCATCGACGCCGCCCATGAGGCAGGCATCTCGGCTGTCATCGCCTCCGATGTCGCCGTGATGGTCTACTGCCGACAGGTAGGCATGGAAGTGCACCTCTCCACCCAGCTCAACATCAGCAATGTGGAGGCACTGAAGTTCTATGCCCAGTTTGCCGATGTCAGCGTGCTCGCCCGTGAGCTGAACATGAAGCAGGTCAGCCATATCCACGACGAGATCGAACGGCAGCACATCTGCGGACCCGCCGGAAAGCCCGTGCGCATAGAGATGTTCTGTCACGGAGCCTTGTGCATGGCCGTCTCGGGCAAATGCTACATGAGTCTGGCTGCTGCCGACCGCTCGGCCAACCGCGGGCAGTGCGTGCAGATCTGCCGCCGCTCCTATATCGTCACCGATGCCGAGACCGGCAATCAGCTTGAGATCGACAACAAATACGTGATGAGTCCCAAGGATCTGAAGACCATCCGCTTCCTCGACAAGATGATGAAGGCAGGCGTGCGTGTCTTCAAGATCGAAGGGCGCGCACGTGGACCCGAATATGTCTATACCGTGGTCACCTGCTATAAGGAAGCACTGAGGGCCGTCCTCGACGGTACGTTTACCGAAGAGAAGAAAGACGCTTGGGACGAGCGCCTCGCCACCGTCTTCAACCGCGGCTTCTGGGACGGCTATTATCAGGGACAGACCATGGGCGAGTGGAACAAGCACTACGGCTCGCTTGCCACGGAGCGCAAGCGCCTCGTGGGTAAGGTGACGAAATATTTCTCGAAACTCAACGTCGCTGAGATCGCCGTAGAGGCTGCACCCTTTGAAGTGGGCGACAAGCTGCTCATCACCGGCAACACCACCGGAGCGATGTATCTCGACTGTACCGAGATCCGCTACGACCTCAAGCCCGTGAAGCGTGCCGAGCAGGGATGGCTGGTCTCCATCCCCGTGAAGGGAAAGGTAAGACCAAATGATAAATTCTTTAAGTTGGAGAAAGTAGAATATGAAGACGATTAATGAATTGCAGGACGAGGTCGTGGAGGAGTTCAGCGACTTCGACGACTGGATGGACAAATATCAGATGCTCATCGACTTAGGCAATGAGCTCAAACCGCTCGACGAGAAATACAAGACTGAGCAGAACCTCATCGACGGCTGTCAGAGCCGTGTGTGGCTGCAATGCGACCTGGTAGACGGTAAGCTCGTGTTCACGGCAGACAGCGACGCGCTCATCGTCAAGGGTATCATCGCCCTGCTCATCCAGGTGATCAGCGGTCATACACCAAAAGAGATCCTCGACGCCGACCTCTACTTCATCGACAAGATCGGGCTGCGCGAACACCTCTCACCGACCCGCTCCAATGGCTTGTTGGCGATGGTGAAGCAGATCAAAGCGTATGCGGTGGCGTATAGTATAAAATAAAACAGTAGCCTCACCCCCGACCCCTCTCCAAAGGGAGAGGGGAGTGATATGCTTCAAGAGTAGAAAGGAATCATCAAAGGCTCATCCCAAATAGCCTCACCCCCCGTGAGGCTGCAATTCATCATTCAACATTGAACTATGCATAAGCTCAGAACCATAGAGATGCACCGGCTCACGGTGGAAGAGTTTAAGGAGGCCAAGAAGCTGCCGCTGGTGGTCGTACTCGACAATGTGCGGTCGCTCTACAACGTAGGATCGGTGTTTCGCTCTTGCGACGCGTTTCGTGTGGAAGGCGTCTATCTTTGCGGCATCACCGCCTGTCCGCCTAATGCCGAAATCCATAAGACGGCACTCGGCGGAGAGGATAGTGTCGACTGGAAATACTTCAAGAATACCGAGGATGCCGTGGCGGAACTCCAGCGTGAGGGCTATTTCGTCTATAGCATCGAGCAGGTGGAAGGCAGTACCAAGTTGCAGCACCTCGGAGAATCGTTGGCTGCACAGCATAAGAAAGGCGTAGCACAGCGCTATGCCGTCGTCTTTGGCAATGAAGTCAAAGGCGTGTTACAGAGTGTGGTGGACATGAGCGACGGCTGCCTGGAGATACCTCAGTTCGGTACCAAGCACAGTCTGAATGTCAGCGTCACCGCCGGCATCGTCGTTTGGGAGTTTGCCAAGCACATACTCTTGGAGCAGAAATGACGGGACACTGTCCCCCAAAAAATGAACAAACGATGGAGTGGGGGCTGCATCACGACTGTCAGGATGATGAACAAACACTATTTGGGATCAGTTGCAATTATCCGTGTTTGTTTCACTATGTCAATGCGCGTAATATGCTCGTGTGACCTTTCGGGTCACCTCAGCAGTAGATATAGGCCGAACCTTACCCCCCGGTCTGCGCTCCTGTCGTCGCTTGACCGGGGATACCCATGCTTCAGCCCCGTTGGGGCTGTAAATAGCGCATGGAAAGCACCCACTAACCCTATGAGGAGGATATTCTTCCGCAGTAAGTAGGTCAGTGCCCCAAAGGGGCACACGCATGGGTAACCCCGTACAAGCGAGGAACGAGCGCAGTACGGGGGTATCACATGCATCCCTTTGGCAAGGGGGTGACCCGAGGGGTCACACGAGCAAAGTTTGCGCAGTACTCCAGTAGCTCCTTATCCACGGACATCTGCGCCTGAGCCACTATTTGTTGCCATTTCGTGCAAGCTATCCGCAAGTTTTGAATTTAGTAGAATGTAACAAAAAAATACATTCATGATGAGACTACATTCATTGATAACGCTTCTTGCTGCAGGTTTGCTTACGGCTTCCTGCGCTACCGGCAACCATGCTGTCAGCTTTTCCGAAGCCCGCAACTATTTCTTTCGCAACGATGCCAGGCAACCCACGGAGCTGCTGATTATCCACAGTCAGGCAGAGCTGGAGCAGTATTTTGGTGAAGCCGCCTTTATGGGTAAAGGTGGTGAGCCGACAAAGATAGACTTCAGCAAGCAGTTTGTCGTAGCGAAGGTGCTGCCCGTCACCAACCATCTTACCAATATCTCGTTACAGCGCATCGAGCACAGCGGTGATAAGCACCTCACCTTGGTATGGCATATCGCTGTTAACGACACTCCCCAATCCTATTCCATGCAGCCCATGAAGCTGGTGGTGCTCGACAAGAAATACGAGGGATACCGCGTCAGCGAGAAGGAAGAATAAAAAAAAGAGCCTCACCCCCTACCTAGCCTCACCCCCTTGCCCCTCTCCGGAGGAGAGGGGAGTAAAATGCCAGATAAACAAACGCTCTGACACGATTAGCGTGGGAACGCCCCGCCCTTCTTCAATACCCCCCTTATCACCCGCAGAGCATATCACTCCCCTCTCCTTCGGAGAGGGGGAAGGGGGTGAGGCTCTCCCCTCTCCCCTCGGAGAGGGGTAAGGGGGTGAGGCTAGGTTGGGGGTGAGGCTGTTTCCTTACGACAGCGAGAGCATGCGCTGGATGGGCTTTACAGCCTCACGGGCGATGGCGGGGTTTATCTCTACGCTTGGCCAGCCATACTTCAGTGCATTGTATATCTTGGCCAACGTGTTTTTCTTCATATATTCGCACTCGTTGCAAGAGCAGCCTAAGCCACCCTCGCTGACCTCCGGCGGTACGGGGATGAAAGTCTGATCGGGACACGTGCGCTGCATCTCGTGCAAGATACCAGCCTCTGTGGCCACGATGAACTCCTTCATCTCAGGATGCGCCTGCGCATATTTCAGCATCGTGGCAGTGGAACCCTTCACATCAGCGATCGCCAATACGGGAGCCTTGCACTCCAAATGCGCCATCACCACGGCATGAGGATGCTCCTGCTTGAGCTTCACGATGCCGTCGACGGAGAACTTCTCATGGACATGGCAACCACCGTTCCACAGGAGCATGTGACGCCCCGTGACGCTGTTGATATAGTTGCCTAAGTTATAGTCCGGCCCAAAGATGATCTTCGCATCCTTAGGGAAGCTCGCCATCACCTTCTCGGCATTGCCCGAGGTGACCACGCAGTCTGTGAGCGCCTTGACAGCCGCCGTGGTGTTGACATAGCTCACCACCTGATAGCCAGGATGCTCCTCCTTGTATTTCTTCAGATCAGCAGCATCACAGCTGTCGGCCAAAGAACAGCCCGCAGTGAGGTCAGGACAGAGCACCGTCTTGTCGGGCGAGAGCAGCTTACACGTCTCAGCCATGAAGTGCACGCCACACATCACCATCATCTTCGCGTCGGTGTCGGCAGCCTTACGGGCCAAGGCCAGCGAGTCGCCGACAAAGTCAGCGATGTCCTGAATGTCACCCACGGTATAGTAATGCGCCAGGATGATCGCATCCTTCTCCTTGCACAGTTGTCTGATGGCCTTTTTCAAGTCCAGTCCCTCCGGTATCGGCTCATCGACATATCCCTTTTCCTTCCATTCCTCTTTGATTGTCTCCATGCGTATGCGTTCCGTTTTCGGTGTTATCCACCATTCATTATTATTCTATTAGTCTTTCTTCTATAAAAAAGAAAATAATAGTATGATGATGTAATGTGGAAAAGTTGATATGAGAAGGCGGAAATATTTGGAGAAAAGGATATCAACACGGGATACAGAGAGATGCACACCGTGGTTGAATATCTTTTCTTTGTTTATCAGCTCATTGTCTACTTATCCACAATTATCAACGACTGTGCAAAGATAATAAGTTTATATCTTTTTTCGGTGCAAAAGCGTGGAAAACTTTGTTTCATTGGTTGCAAAAGGCTGTGGATATCCCCTGCTGGAAGGATTGCGGTTGGATCCTGTGGATAAGCAAGAGGTTATCAATAGGTTTTTCCACAGTTATCCACACGGTTATCAACGGAATAATGGATAATGTATAGTGTATAATGGATAATGGATAATGAGTAATGGATAATGTATAATGAATAATGAGTAATGAGTAATGAGTAATGGATAATAAATAATGAGTAATGGATAATGAGTAATGTATAATGTATAATGAGTAATGTATAATCCTAAAAGGGCTGACGCGGTGTGTCCGCTGAGGGCAGCGGACCTCCCGGAAACATTTATGCATTACTCATTATACATTACTCATTATACATTATTCTGGATCAGTTGCAATTATCCGTGTTTGTTTCACTATGTCAATGCGCATAATATGCTCGTGTGACCTTTCGGGTCACCTCAGCAGTAGATATAGGCCGAACCTTACCCCCGGTCTGCGCTCCTGTCGTCGCTTGACCGGGGATACCCATGCTTCAGCCCCGTTGGGGCTGTAAATAGCGCATGGAAAGCACCCACTAACCCTATGAGGAGGATATTCTTCCGCAGTAAGTAGGTCAGTGCCCCAAAGGGGCACACGCATGGGTAACCCCGTACAAGCGAGGAACGAGCGCAGTACGGGGGGGTATCACATGCATCCCTTTGGCAAGGGGGTGACCCGAGGGGTCACACGAGCAAAGTTTGCGCAGTACTCCAGCAGCTCCTTATCCACGGACATGTGCGCCTGAGTCAATAAAAGCTTTTATTTCTGTTTTTCTCCGTCTTCAACGAAAGCAGCCTCTTCAGCGGCAGCGATGATCTCCTCACGGGTTTTCTCGCGTGCACTGATGTCGCTCAAGTCGAATTCCTCCTCCTTGGCTTCTACCGAGTTGGCTGGCTTGTCGAGAGCACTGTCGTCTTCAGAAAACACATGCTCGCGGAACGACGTCTCGTGCTTCGGCTCCATGTTGCGGGAAGCTGCTGTCGTCTTGACAAAAGCATCCGCCTCACTGGTGCTCGGCACATCCTGTACCGGCTCCTCTTCCATCTTGGTGCGGCTGGCCTTAGCGGCGAAGACACTGTCGATGAACTGCGGTTCACGCTTGAGTTTATCGAGGGTGTCCTTAGCGGCTTTCTGCTGGCTCTCCTTCTTGGAGAAGCCCTTGCCCATGCATCCGTCGAGGCCTTCGAGCTTGATCACGCAGCAGAAGGTAGGATTGCCGTTGCCATCCTTGCTCTGTGTGGTCTGGCTGAAGTCGAGGTTCACCTTGTTTTTCTGACTCCACTCGATGAGTTTGCTTTTGAAGTTCACCTCTTTGTAAGCCACCTTGTCGATGTTGATCATCTGCGAGAGGATACGCTTCTTGAGGAACGTCATACAAGCGTCGTAGCCACGGTCGAGATAGAGTGCGCCGACGAGGGCCTCGAAAGCATTGCCACCGAGATAGCTGTTGTGTGTGGCAGAGCGTCCGCTGGAGAGGATGAGATCGTTGATGCCCATCTCCATCGCCAGTTTGTTGAGCGTGTCGCGCTGCACGAGTTTCGATCGTGTGTTGGTGAGGAAGCCCTCCCGCTTGCCGGGGAAGTGACGGTAGACGATGTCGCCTACCGCAGCGTCGAGGATGGCGTCGCCCAGAAATTCCAGTCGCTCGTTGTTGACGGGTTTGCCTTTTTTGTTGCGGTGCATGACACTCTTGTGCATCAGCGCCATTTTGTAATAGCTGATGTTGTGAGGATACACACCGATGATATGGTATAAAGAAGAATAAAGCTCCTTATCCTTTCGGAAGGGGAGCCTTATTCTGTCTAAGATATGATTAAACATATACTTTCTTTGTTCAGCAATCTATTACTCAGCGTACTTCTTGACGATGACGCAAGCGTTGTGTCCGCCAAAGCCGAAGGTATTGGACAGGGCAGCGCGTACGGTACGTTTCTGAGCCTTGTTGAAAGTGAAGTTCATGTTATAGTCGAGCTCCGGATCATCATCGCCCTCGGCATGGTTGATGGTCGGCGGGATGATGTCGTTCTGCACGCTCAGCACGCAGATCATGCCCTCAACGGCACCAGCGGCACCGAGGAGGTGACCGGTCATGCTCTTGGTAGAGCTGATGTTGACCTTGTAAGCCTGCTCGCCGAAGAGATCCTTGATAGCTTTGGCCTCAGAGATGTCGCCCACGTGAGTGGAAGTACCGTGAACATTGATGTAGTCGATGTCCTCTACGCTCATGCCGGCGTCCTCAAGTGCAGCCTTCATGACGAGCTTAGCACCGAGGCCCTCGGGATGCGAGGCAGTGATGTGATAAGCGTCAGCGCTCATGCCCTCACCGGCGATCTCGGCATAGATCTTGGCACCACGAGCCTTGGCGTGCTCAAGTGTCTCAAGGATCAGACAGCCTGATCCCTCACCCATGACGAAACCGTCGCGGCTGGCGCTGAAGGGGCGGCTGGCGCCCTGAGGATCGTCGTTGCGGGTGGAAAGAGCCTTCATGGCGTTGAAGCCACCGACACCGCAGTCGCAAATGGCAGCCTCGGCACCTCCGGCCAGGATGACATCAGCCTTGCCCAGGCGCAGCAGGTTGAAAGCGTCTGCCAAAGCATGGCATGACGAAGCGCACGCACTGGTGGTCACATAGTTGGGACCATGGAAGCCGAAGTGAATGCTGATCTGTCCAGCTGCAATATCTGAAATCATCTTGGGGATGAAGAACGGGTTGAACATCGGACCGCGATCCATGTGCTGGCCGTAGTACACTACCTCGTCCTGGAATGTCTTGATGCCTCCAATGCCGATACCGTAGACCACGCCCACGCGGTTTTTGTCGACAGTCTCCAAATCCATGCCTGAGTCCTTGACAGCCTGAATGGCACTGATCATGGCCAGCTGCGTGCAGCGGTCCATCTTGCGGGCCTCCTTGCGGTCGATGTAGTCATTGACGTTGAGGTCTTTGACTTCACAAGCGAACTTTGTCTTGAAATTGGTTGTGTCAAATGATGTAATAGGCGCTGCGCCGCTCTTGCCGGCAAGCAGGTTGCTCCACATCTCGTCGACGGAGTTACCTACGGGGGTAACGGCACCTAAGCCTGTTACAACTACTCTTTTCAATTCCATTGGATTATTTTTTTGATTAAAAGAGTTTAGCGTTTAATGTGTCTGAGTCAGTTGCCAAGTGGCAGACTGGATGAAAGTAAATGGTGAACGACATTAAACGCTAAACGGAGAGAAACGCTTCAGACGTAGATTACTTAGCGTTGTCCTCAATGTACTTGATGGCGTCGCCTACCGTCTGGATGGTCTCAGCCTTGTCGTCGGGAATGGAAATGCCAAACTCCTTCTCGAACTCCATGATGAGCTCTACTGTATCGAGGGAATCAGCACCCAGGTCGTTGGTGAAGCTTGCTTCGGGCTTTACCTCAGCCTCGTCAACACCCAGTTTGTCTACGATGATAGCCTTAACCTTTGATTCAATTTCTGACATAATTGTAACGTTTTAAAATGATTAATTTTGTAATTTCACTATTAAACTGGGTGCAAAGGAACAAATTTTTTACCGATTACACAAATATTTTATCGATAAAATGCTATTTTCGTGCACATTAACCTATTGTTTGTGCATAAAATATCGATTTTTTCTTCTTCTTTTTTCACCTTTTCGTTGTGTATCTCAAAATTAGTTGCTAACTTTGCATGAACGCATAAATCAAATCTGAACAATACATGTCTTTTACTCAACAGTGCAACGAGATTTTCAACAAAGCTATTGATGACTATCATGTCACGGACAATGTGGATACGCCAATCAACAATCCTTATGAGCGCGAGTCCATTGACAACCGGCTTTATCTGAAGTGCTGGATAGATACTGTCCAGTGGCATTTGGAAGATATCATCCGTGATCCGCATATCGATCCCATCGAGGCGTTGAGCATCAAACGGCGCATTGACCGCTCCAATCAGGACCGCACGGACTTGGTGGAGCAGATCGACTCTTATTTCCGACAGAAGTACTCTGATGTCACTCCCCTGCCCGATGCCCGACTCAACACCGAGAGTCCCGCCTGGGCCGTGGACCGCCTGAGCATCCTCGCACTGAAGATCTATCACATGCGGGAGCAGACGCAGCGCACCGACGCCACAGAAGAGCACAAAGCACGCTGTCAGGCAAAACTCAACGTGCTCTTGGAGCAGCAGAAGGATCTCTCGCTGGCTATCGACCAATTGCTGGAGGACATTCAGGAGGGCCGCAAATACATGAAGGTGTACCGACAGATGAAGATGTACAACGATCCGAGTACCAATCCCGTGCTCTATGGCAAGAAGTGAAAACTGCAGAAGAGAAATGAGGATACCTTAGCCCTAAAAAAACATGAAAACCGAACATATACTGATCATCCGCTTTTCGGCCTTAGGCGACGTCGCCATGACGGTGCCTGTGGTCTGTTCGTTGGCAAAGCAGTATCCTGATGTGCGTATCACCATGCTGTCCAAGCCGTTTGCCCGCCCGCTGTTTGAGAACTTGGCGCCAAACGTAGGATTTATGGAAGCCGACCTTGCCAATGAGTATCATGGCATTAAGGGGCTCAACGCACTCTACCGCCGACTGACTGCCAAAAACTTCACGGCGATAGCTGATCTGCACAATGTCATCCGGTCGGATTACTTACGTATGCGATTTAACTTCGACCGTTATCGTGTGGCGCACCTCGACAAGCACCGCTTGCAGCGTCGTCAGCTGGTATCCTATAATAATAAGGTGTTGGAGCCCATTCCTTCCGCTTTTGACAATTACGCTAAGGTGTTTGAACAGCTGGGCTATCCTGTTCATCTGGAATTCACTTCATTGCTTACTCCTGAGCAGGCCGGATTGTCACAACTGCCGGAGGGCTATAACATCAAGAAGCCGTTTCAGCAGTGGATCGGTATCGCTCCCTTTGCCGCGCATCGGGGAAAAGCTTATTCATTGGAGCAGATGGAGAAGGTGGTGGCAGAGCTCACACGCCGCCATCCTTCCTGCCGCATCTTCCTCTTTGGCGGTGGCAACAATGAGAAGCAGCAGCTCGACGACTTTGTTAGCCGTCACAGCAACTGTGTGAACGCCTCGGCCGCGTTGGGTGGTATGATGAAGGAACTGGTGTTGATGAGCCATCTCGACGTGATGATCAGCATGGACAGTGCCAACATGCACCTGGCTTCACTCGTTGCCACGCCAGTGGTGAGCGTATGGGGCGCCACGCATCCCTATGCCGGATTTATGGGATGGGGACAGAGTGAGGACAATGCCGTGCAGGTAGATTTGCCCTGCCGCCCCTGCTCTATCTATGGCAATAAGGTGTGCCGCCGCGGTGATTACGCGTGTCTGACGGGCATCCAACCGCTCGACATCGTTGAGAAAGTAGACAAGATACTCAAGTGATAAAACGAAAATTCCACATACTCAAGCAATATGACTTGAATTGGGGAAGACAATAATAATGCGGATACGCTAATAGTGTAGGGGTGGCCCGCCCCTACGCCAATACCCTATTAACCTTTTTGATGGGATTTAATTTGTGCTTTTTCTCATTGACTGTGATTTTCTGTTTTGTACTTATAGATAATACGGAAAATAATGCTATCTTTGCAATAAGACAAGGGAAACAGAATGGCATAGCCGGTGATCATCACTGATAAGACTTTCTATTCAAATTAAGGTAACAACAACACAACTAAGCATGAAAGACGAGATACTCATCCAACGCATAGAAGAAGTCACGGGACAGCACTATGACTCGCCCAAGGACTTTAATCAACTCAGCGAACTGATCTTTTCCAAAACAGAGGAAATGGTAAGTCCCACTACCCTGAAACGCATCTGGGGGTATCTCGACAGTGCCTCCTCGCCACGCTCCTACACCCTCGACGTCCTCGCCCGCTTCCTGGGCTACCGCGACTATGAGGCTTTCAAAACTGAAAACCAGCATCCCGACGTGCAGAGCGACATCACGCTCTGCGACACGGTGTCGAGTGAAGATCTCGCTGTCGGCGACTTGCTGGAACTCAGCTGGCTGCCCAACCGCGTATGCCGGGTGGAGCATCTCGGTGGTGGAAACTTCCGCATCGTAGAGGCTCAGAACACCAAGCTCAGCGTGGGCGACACCTTCTTCTGCTCGTTGTTTATCACTCACGAGCCGCTCTTCGTCGATAAGCTCATCCACGAGGGCAAGGGTCCCTTTGTCTATGTGGCAGGAAAAAAGGACGGAATCACTGTCAGGCGACTCCGTCCTTCTACGCTATAAAACCGAACTAAAAACTATTTTTCTTGATAGAGGCAGTCCTTATTGCCGGGGCTGTCCTCATTGTTCTTGATAGAGGCTGTCCTCAAAAGCGGCGAGAGCTGCTTTGGCGCCTTCGCCCATGGCAATCATGATCTGCTTGAAAGGTACTGTCGACACATCGCCTGCCGCGTATACGCCTGCCACAGAGGTGTGGTTGCGGTCGTCGATGATGATCTCGCCACGCGGTGTGAGCTCCACATGATCTTTAAACATGTCGCTGTTGGGCTGCAAGCCGATCTGTACAAACACGCCGTCGAGACTGATGTGCCGCACCTCGTCCTTGTCGAGATCACGCACGTCGATGCCCGTGAGTCTTCCGTTCTGCTCCGAGAGACCGATGGTCTGGCTGCGGAAATGAATGTCGACATTGGGCAGTGCGCGCAATTTTTGCTGCAACACTTTGTCGGCCCGCATCTGAGAACCAAATTCCAGTACTGTCACATGATCGCAGATTCCGGCCAAGTCGATGGCCGCCTCTACGCCACTGTTGCCGCCTCCGATGACAGCTACGTGCTTGCCTTTATAGAAAGGTCCGTCGCAGTGTGGGCAGAAATGAATGCCGTGGCCGATGAGCTTGTCCTCGCCTGTCAGTCCCAAACGGCGCCATCCGGCACCCGTAGCAATGATCACACGCGGGGCGATGAATGATTCTCCTCCTCTCACCTCTACCCGTTTGTCCTTTTGTGAAAAGTCCACACGTGTGATCTTGCGGTTGGTGTATGTGTCAATGGGATAAGCCTCCAAGTGTTTGGAAAGGTCGGCAGCCAATTGCGCACCGGTGGTCTTTGGCACAGAGATGATGTTCTCAATGCCCGTCGTGTCGTTGACCTGTCCGCCGATGCGCTGGGCCACGACCGCCACCTTCTGCCCTTTTCTTGCCGCGTAGATGGCGGCTGCTGCTCCTGCCGGGCCGCCTCCGAGTACCACCAAATCATAGCGGTGCTCCACAGCCTCGTGTTCCGCGCTGCTGTCTGTGCCGAGATGATCCTCCAGTTCGTTGAGCAGCGTGCCGAGCTCTCCGCGTCCCACGTGCAGCAACTCCCCGTTGACATACACCGAGGGCACTGCCTGGATGTTGAGCTCGTCGACTTCCTGCTGTGCGACTGCCCCGTCGACCATCTCGTGAGAGACGTTCGCGTTGAGCAATGCCATGACGTTGAGTGCCTGCACCACGTCGGGGCAGTTGGTGCACGTCAGCGATACGTAGGTCGTCAGCCTGATGTCGCCTTGCAGCGATGCGATACGGCGGCGCAGTGCCTCGTCGGGTAAGTTGCGTCCCTGCCCGTCGGCGTTGAGCAGCGCCAGCAACAGCGAGGTGAACTCGTGTCCGTTGGGGATGCCCCGGAAGGCGATGCCGGTGTTCTGTCCGTCGCGAAGGATGGAGAAGCGGAAAGCCTTGCCACTGCGGTACTCCACAGTGATATGTGAGCTGCACGAAGCCACATCCTCTACAAATTGACTGAAAAGAGTGGCGTCGGCATCGCTGTCGTCCCGCTCTACGGCAAACGTGAAATGAGCACTGAGATGGGCCAGCACGCTTTTCACTTGAGTGATAACATTAAGATCGAGCATAAGTTGTAATTGTTGAATTGAGAGAATGGTGCACTTCGTGCAGCCGTAATGTAATCTTTAAATGGGCAGTCGAATTCCTTAGCCTGCGCTATTCATGAATATTCTGTTTCACATGAATGAATATTTTATTTCATACGAATGAATATTTTTCTTTCACATGAATGTCCATGAATTGACCACGAATTTCTCATAAATATAATTTGTGAATAATTCGTGGTTAATTTATGATGATTCAATGTTCAAAACATATAGCTGAATGTTCATGAATGATGCACCTTAGAGCTTGCCGACGAGGTCGATGCTGGGCTTGAGCGTCTCAGCACCCTCGTGCCACTTGGCAGGGCAAACCTCACCGTTGTGAGAAGCTACATATTGTGCAGCCTGTACCTTGCGGACGAGTTCGTCGGCGTTGCGGCCAATGCTGTTATCCTGAATCTCAGCCAGTTTGATCAGACCTTCGGGGTTGACGAGGAAGGTGCCGCGGTAAGCCACGCCTTCATCCTCTTTGTATACGCCGAAGCCACGAGAGAGTACAGCGAGCGGGTCAGCGAGCATTGCATACTGCAATTTGGCAATGCGGTCAGAGGTATCGTGCCATGCCTTGTGAACGAAATGGCTATCGGTGCTCACCGAGAAAACCTCTACGCCCATGCCTTTGAGCTCATTGTATTTGCTCTGAAGGTCCTCCAGCTCGGTGGGGCAGACAAAGGTGAAGTCGGCAGGATAGAAGAAGAACAGCGCCCACTTGCCCTCGATGTCCTTGTTGCTGACGGTTTTGAAACTGCCGTTCTGGAAGGCCTGAACGGTGAACTCTGGTGCGTGCTGATTGATGATCGTTTCCATAATCTCTTATTTTTTATTTATTTTGTGTTGTGTTGTTGTGAGGAAGACCTCTTTTGTTTGTGATGTTGTGAGTGTTATTTTTGTTTTCTGATGCAAAGTTATGGATATTCCTTGATGATGACAACAGACAGAGACTATCGCATCATAGATAAAATCTATATCGCAGGATAAGGCACTGTTTATCAGTATCCTATTTCGTCACAGACAAACCGCGGTGACTCTCGTTTCTTACTCCTACTGCACATTTTGCACCATTGATTTTGTTTTGTGGATTGATTTGTGTAACTTTGCATGTAGTATACCCTATTTATAATAAGGTGTAAGACAAAGAAACAATAAAACAAGATATTATATACACATGGACTACAATTTCAGAGAGATTGAGAAAAAGTGGCAGAAAGAGTGGGTCGACCATAAGACCTACAAGGTCACAGAGGACCCTAACCGCCCGAAATACTACGTGCTCAACATGTTTCCTTACCCTTCCGGCGCAGGACTGCATGTAGGTCATCCGTTGGGATACATCGCCAGCGACATCTATGCACGCTATAAGCGGCTCAACGGCTTCAATGTTCTCAATCCTATGGGATATGACGCTTACGGACTCCCCGCCGAGCAGTATGCTATCAAAACCGGTCAGCACCCCGCCATCACCACGGAGCAGAACATCAACCGCTACCGCGAGCAGCTCGACAAGATCGGCTTCTGCTTTGACTGGGACCGCGAGGTACGCACTTGCGACCCACATTACTATCACTGGACACAGTGGGCTTTCGAGAAGATGTTCAACTCTTACTACGACAACGACCTGAAGAAGGCACAGCCCATCGACAAGCTCATCGCACACTTCGAGCAGCAGGGTACCGATGGACTCAACGTGGCACAGGGCGACGACACCGTCAGCTTCACCGCTGAAGAGTGGAAAGCAATGGACGAAAAGCAGAAGAGCGACGCGCTGATGAACTACCGTATCGCCTACAAGGGCGAGACGATGGTCAACTGGTGCGCTGGACTGGGTACCGTGCTGGCCAACGACGAGGTCGTCGAGGGCGTCAGCGTGCGTGGCGGCTTCCCCGTGGTGCAGAAGAAGATGAGCCAGTGGTGTCTGCGTGTCTCCGCTTATGCTCAGCGTCTGCTCGACGGTCTCGACACCATCCAGTGGAGCGACTCCATCAAGGAGACGCAGAAGAACTGGATCGGACGCTCGGAAGGTACTGAGGTAGAGTTCCAGGTGAAAGACTCCGACGTGAAATTCACCATCTTCACCACACGTGCCGACACCATGTTCGGCGTGACGTTTATGGTACTCGCTCCCGAGTCTGACTATGTCAGCCAGGTGACTACCAAAGAGCAGAAAGCCGAGGTGGACAAATATATCGACTATGTGAAGAAGCGCACCGAGCTGGAGCGTATGTCCGACCGCAAGGTCACGGGTGTGTTCACAGGCTCTTACGCCATCAACCCGCTTACGGGCGATGCCATTCCCATCTGGGTTTCAGAGTATGTGCTCGCCGGATATGGTACGGGTGCCATCATGGCCGTGCCTGCTCACGACAGCCGCGACTATGCCTTTGCCAAGCACTTCAATCTGCCGATCATCCCGCTCATCGAGGGTGCTGACGTGTCGGAGGAGAGCTTCGACGCCAAGGAAGGTATCGTCACCAACTCACCGCGTGAGGGCAAGCAGGGTCTCGACGGCTTCTCACTCAATGGTCTGACCGTGAAGGAGGCCATCGCCGCAACGAAGAAATTCGTCACCGAGAAGGGCATCGGACGCGTGAAAGTCAATTACCGTCTGCGCGACGCCATCTTCTCCCGCCAGCGCTATTGGGGTGAGCCCTTCCCCGTCTACTACGACAATGGTATCCCCCGCATGGTGCCGGAAGAGTGCCTGCCCATCGAGTTGCCGGAGATTTCTGAATATAAGCCTACCGAGAGCGGTGAGCCACCATTGGGCCGTGCCACAAAATGGGCATGGGATACTGTTAATAAGCAGGTGGTGGAAAACGCCAAGATCGACCAGAAGACAGTCTTCCCGCTCGACCTTTACACCATGCCGGGCTTTGCGGGCAGTAGTGCTTACTACCTCCGCTATATGGATCCGCACAACGATAAGGAACTCGTCTCGAAGAAGGCTGACGAATACTGGCGCCATGTCGACCTCTATGTAGGCGGTACAGAGCACGCCACGGGTCACTTGATCTACAGCCGTTTCTGGAATAAGTTCCTCCACGACTACGGCGTGAGTTGTGAGGAAGAGCCGTTCCAGAAGCTCATCAACCAGGGTATGATCCAGGGACGCAGCAACTTTGTCTATCGTGTGGGCGAGCTCAGCACAGCCGACAAACCGGTGTTTGTGAGCTACAACCTGCGCAAGAACTATAAAGAGGTGACGCCGATCCACGTGTGGGTCAACCTTGTGAAAAACGATATTCTCGACACTGAGGCCTTCAAGCAGTGGAGCCCTGAGTACAAGAATGCTGAGTTCATCCTTGAGGATGGCAAATATGTCTGCGGCTGGGCCATTGAGAAGATGTCCAAGTCGATGTACAACGTTGTCAACCCCGACGACATTGTGCGTGACTATGGCGCTGACACACTCCGTCTCTACGAGATGTTCCTCGGTCCTGTCGAGGCCAGCAAGCCTTGGGATACCAACGGCATCGACGGCTGCTTCCGTTTCCTGAAGAAGCTCTGGAGCCTGTTCTGGGAAAACCGCACCGACAAATGGCTCGTCGACGACGCTGAGCCCTCAAAGGACAGCCTGAAGAGTGTGCATAAGCTCATCAAGAAGGTGACCGGCGACATCGAGTCGTTCTCCTACAACACGAGCATCTCTGCCTTCATGATCTGCGTCAGCGAGCTCGGTCAGCAGAAGTGCCACAACCGTGAACTGCTGCGCGACGTGGTCATCCTCATCGCTCCCTTTGCTCCACATATCGCTGAGGAGCTGTGGCAGCAGCTCGGTGAGAAGGGCTCGGTATGCGACGCACAGTGGCCGAAATGGAATGAGGCTTATCTGCAGGACAACGAGTTGCAGATGACAGTCAGCTTCAACGGCAAGGCCCGCTATCAGAAGATGTTCCCCGCTGATGCCTCGAAAGACGACATCCAGCAGGCTACGCTCGACGACGAGCGCAGCAAGAAATATCTCGACGGCAAGCAGATTGTCAAGGTCATCGTCGTGCCCAAGAAGATTATCAATATCGTTATCAAATAATTTATGACCATTGATCATCGTATCATATACAACGAGGCTAAGGATTATGTAGGCATAACCCTTGGCCTCGTTTTGTATGCTGCCGCCTTCGCCATCTTTCTCCTGCCCTACGAGATCGTCACGGGTGGCGTGACAGGTATGTCGGCTATCATCTACTACGCGACGGGGTTTAAGATTGAGAACACCTACATGATCATCAACCTCGCCCTGCTCGTCGTGGCGTTGAAGATTCTTGGTTGGAAGTTTCTGATGAAGACCATCTATGCCATCTTCACGCTCTACTTCCTCTTGAAGTTCGCGCAGGCGCTCATGCCGGTGGATGCCGCGGGCCACTATGTCAAGATTCTCGGACCGGGACAAGACTTCATGTCACTGCTCATCGGCTGTTGCTTCACGGGATCAGCACTGGCTATCGTCTTTCTCAACAATGGTTCGACGGGTGGTACGGACATCATCGCCGCTTGCGTCAACAAATATCGCGACGTATCGCTGGGTCAGGTGCTCATGGCTGTGGACTTCTGTATCATCGGTTCCTGCTTCTTCTTCCCGCAGTTCGGCGACTATCTCGACCGTGCCCACAAGGTGGTGTTTGGTTTCTGCACCATGGTAGTTGAGAACTTCATGCTCGATCACGTGATGAACATCCAGCGGCAGAGTGTGCAGTTCATGATCTTCTCGAAGAAATATCAGGAGATTGCCAACGCCATCGGCACGCAGATGGAGCATGGCGTGACGATCCTCGACGGACACGGATGGTACACGGGTCAGGACATGAAGGTGCTCTGTATCCTTGCCAAGAAAAACGAGAGCAATGCCATCTTCCGTCTCATCAAGATGATCGACCCGCAGGCTTTCGTCAGCCAGAGCTCTGTCATCGGTGTATATGGTGAGGGCTTCGACCGCATCAAGGTCAACGTGCCTGATAAACTCAAGAAAAAACAGAATATCCTCGACATTCCGCCTGTAGGTAATGACCAGACGGATCAGAAACAAAACAATAAAGCATGAAAATAGTTTTTGCTACGAACAACCAGCATAAGCTGCGCGAGATACGTGAAATCCTCGGTCCTGACTTTGAGATTGTCTCTCTCAGTGACATCGGTTGCCATGAGGACATCCCCGAGACCGGCAACACGCTTGAGGAGAATGCCCATCAGAAGGCTGAGTATATCTTTGACCACTATCATCTCAACTGCTTCGCCGATGACACGGGACTGGAGGTGGAGGCTCTCGGCGGTGCGCCGGGCGTGCACTCTGCCCGCTATGCCGAAGGCACAGACCACGATAGTGAGGCCAACATGGCGAAACTGCTGCGTGAGCTCGACGGTAAGGACAACCGCCGTGCACGCTTCCGCACGGTCATCTCGCTGATCACCATGGAGGGCGACAACCCGGTGTGCAGCCGTGAATATCAGTTCGAGGGCGAGGTGCGCGGACGTATCGCTACCGAGAAGCACGGCACTGAGGGCTTTGGCTATGACCCGCTCTTCATCCCCGACGGCTATGACAAGAGCTTCGCCGAGCTGGGAGAAGAGATCAAAAACACGATCTCGCATCGCGCAAAAGCTGTGGAGCAGCTCGCCGTGCATCTGAAAAGCGAGATGCTGTGATAGTTTTTTATAGAAGCTATAGTTTCTATAGAGGCTATAGAAGCTATAGAGCTCTATAGTTTCTATAGAGTCTATCTTTAACGCCCTTCAAAATCTCCACTATGATCAAGCATCGTCTGCTTCTTTTCATCCTGTTCTTTCCACTCCTGCTCCATGCTCAGTGGAAAGCCTACCTGAGCTACTACGATCCTACCGAAATCGTGGAGGGCGAGGGAAAGACCATCTATGTGCTGGCCTCAGGGGGCCTTTATAGCTACGACCGCAGCGACCAGAGCCTGACAACCTACGACAAGATCTCGGGACTCAGCGACTGCGGCATCGCTCATATCGGCTGGTCGCAGAAGGCCAAAAGGCTGGTCATCGTCTATGACGACTATAACATCGACTTGCTCGCACCCAACGGCGATGTGGTGAATATGACTGACTATCAGAACTATTCCACCACAGATACTAAGACTGTCAACGGTGTGGATGTCAACGGCAGTATGGCGTATCTCTCTACCGCTTTTGGCATCGTGGCGCTGAATGTGGTTGATGCTGAGGTCACCAACACCTACAGACTGGGCTTCTCTGTCAATTACGCCTATACCAAAGACGGCTATCTCTATGCCGCCAGTGCTTCCAACGGCCTCTACCGCGGCAAGCTGACCGACAATCTCCTCGACAAAGCCAACTGGACACGCGTAGGAAACTATGCTGCCAAGCCTAATACGGTGTCTGAAGATCTCAAGGCACTTGTCAAGACACTGCAACCCGGTGGACCGAAATACAATTACTTCGGATTCCTGAAGATGTCTGGAGGGAAACTGTACAGCTGCAATGGTACAATGAACTCTAATCCGGGATGCATTCAGGTGCTGAGCAATGATGAGTGGTCTGTCTTTCAAGACGACATCGCAACGCAGACAGGTATTAACTATCAGGATGTTTTCAGCCTGGACATCGACCCTCGTGACAACAGCCATGTGATGGCCGGATCACGTGAGGGACTCTATGAGTTCCGCAACGGACAGTTTGTTAAGCTGTGGAACAGCGACAATTCTCTTATTGAGAGTTTCAATAAGAAAAGCAAAAACTATCAGTTGGTCTTTGGCGTGATGTATGACAAGGACGGCAATCTTTGGCTGCTGAATAGTCAGGCTCCCACGCAGTCAATACTGGAATACACCAAGGACGGTGAGTGGAAGGCTTTTCCTCACGAGGAACTGATGAAACTGAAATATCTGTTCCCGGAACCTCAGAGTCTCGGTACGCTGAAAGGTTTGATGACAGATAGCCGTGGACTGGTATGGTTTGTCAATGATCACTATACGGTTCCGTCGTTCTATGCCTATCAGACTGGGACCAATGCACTTAACAGCTATCAAGGACCTTTTGTTAATGAGGATGGCACTTCGTTGAGTATCACCTCTTGTCAATGTATTACAGAGGATAAAGACAACAACATGTGGATTGGCACTCCTGTGGGACCATTTATGATTGAAAGCACTCAGTTGGGAGAAGCTAATCCTATCCTCACGCAGGTGAAGGTACCACGCAACGACGGTACTAACTATGCCGACTATTTGCTCTCAGGAGTAAACATCAAGAGCATTGTCGTGGACAAGAACAATCGTAAGTGGTTCGGTACCAACGGCAATGGCTTATATCTGATTGCTGCTGACAACATCACGACGTTGGCTCACTTCACCAAAGCCAACAGCAAGCTGTTGTCTGACAATATTCTCTCTTTGGCAATCAACGATGCTACGGGAGAACTCTTCATCGGTACGGATCAGGGATTGTGCTCTTACACCGGCAACATCAGCGATTCCAGCAATGGCATGACCAAGGACAACGTCTGGGCTTACCCAAATCCCGTGAAGCCCGACTATACCGGTGCCATCACCATCACCGGACTGGAGAATGGTGCCAGCGTGAAAATCGTCACGAGCAACGGCGTGCTGGTCAACGAGGGCACTGCCAGCAATGGAGAATATAAATGGTATGGCATCAACCGAGACGGCAAGCGTGTGGCCAGTGGCGTCTATATGGTGGAAGTAGCAACCAGCGAAGGTGAGAAAGGTGTAGTATGCAAAATAGCTATTGTAAGATAAGTATTGCTTTCTTCTTTTTCCTTTTAGCGATATTGCTGTTTGTCGGCTATACGCCTACAAACGATGGTGACGGATACATAGAGTATGCGCTGATGTCGCTAAAAGACGGGCAGCCCTATCCTACGCATTCCTCTATTATGGGTCAGCCTTTTATTTGGAACATCGGACAAATCAATCTGATCGCTCTCTCGCTATGGCTGACACACAGCATCGTGCCCGTGCTGGTGCTGATGTGTGCCCTGAAGGCTGTTTCTGCTTACGTCGTTGCGCGGATTGCTGAACTGCTTTTCAACCACCGCACAGGACTCATTGCCATCCTGCTCTATATTGCTTATCCCAACAACTGGGGGCAGAGTACCATGCTGCTCTCTGAGATTCCCTCTGTAGCACTTGCGCTTACAGCCCTGTACCTCACGTTGAAGTACAACAGCGCAAAGGCGTGGATAGCGGCAGGCCTCTTGTTTGCCGTCGCCACATGGATACGCCCGATCTCTCCTATTTACATCGGTTCCGCGCTTCTTTATCATCTTTTTTTCAACCGCAAACTGATTCTCAGACGCTATGCTTGCGTCGTGGGCAGCTATGCGGCCTTGCTCATTGTCTTCGGCACCTCGTGCTATTTGCGCACAGGCTATTTCCTTACGCAGCCCACCACCTTATGGTTTAACTTTGCTGCAAATACTTATGAGAAAAGTACAAAGGTAGACTATAGCCAGCCAGTTTATCCAAAAGGGACTGCACGTTACATCGCTAACCGTGAGAAGCTTACTGCCCTGCAATGCCGCGACATCTGGAGACAACGCTCTCTGCAATGGCTCGGCAACCACAAAATCGCCTATCTGAAAAAAGTGCCCGGGCGGATCTTCTGGATGTATTACGAAGACATCGACAACATAGCGGCGTTTTTGAAGGATAAGCAACATGCCGAGAACAACTATGTCACGTTGCCTGTCACTTCAATAGTGCATCAGATCACCAGTCTCTCGCCGGTTCAGTATTTTGCGCTTGTCAATGAAATCTATTATCTCATCATCGTTCTGATGGCTGTCACGGCGACAGCGCAGTTGCTCCGCAAGCGGGAATATTGCAGTGCTTTCCTGCCTCTGTTCATCGTTGTCGCCGGTTCTTTGGCCTTAGTGCTGGTTTCTCATGGTGAAACCCGCTTCAAGGCTCCTTTCATGCCTTTCTTGTTTATGTTGGCTGCAAGTGTGTCTATCAAGATGCGGAACACCTAAATCGACGATGTCGGATGATGGTCGTATGATGTAAATTTCGTGACAAAACACCTTCAACTTTCTCTTGCATTCTAGAGAGCGAAGAAGACTGCTGAAAAGCAAAAACGGCGCTCAAACCCACAAAAAACCATAATGAAACCGTCATTTCAGTGAGATGTAAGGTAGAAAGCGGTACTTTCATGCGATGAAAACGGTACTTTGACAGGGTCAGAAAGGCACTTTGACGAGAAATTCTCTAGAGAATTTTTCATCAAAAAGTCTTTCTGACAATCTCGGAAAATGTTCGCTTTTCGGAAGTCTTTGTTAATCAGATGATTATAAAACCGCGCTATTTTCGCGAAAATCGGAGCAAGAAGGCACCTTGCTCGAAAAGAATCGATTCTCAGCGCCCGTTTTTTGTCAGTTTACCCGACAAATGTGCGGAATCGCCTTTGTTGCTTGTGCCATAGCATTGTACCTTTTTTGAAAGAAAGTCATACAACCGACAATGCATGTCAAAAAGATTTTGTAATTTTGCATAATTATCATTTGTAGTAACCATATAATCAAGCAAAGATGAACAGTAATATGAATTATCTCGATAGAAACGAGTTTAACTTTGAACCTTCCGATGCGGTAAAGGAGGCTTTTAAGAACTTTGATTTGAAGAAGTTCTGCTTCTATACACGTATCTATGACGAAGGTAAAAAAAGCATCTTCTCAGAATTTCTATCTCATCTCTATGACATCGACGAGAAGCAGATAGTCTTAGGATATGGCGCAGAGGACTTGTTGAAGAAGGCTGTGCACTTTTTCCTTACTGAAGGAGGCTCCAAGACGATGCTCATTCCTAAGTTCTCGTGGTGGTACTACAAGAATATTGCATCTGAGGTCTATGGCACGACAATCCAGTATCCGGTCTATGAGGAGGGCAACACCTTCAAGTATGACTTCGACGGACTCAAGGAAATGGTAGAGCGCTATCAGCCTAAGATCCTTCTGGTGGCATCGCCCAACAATCCTACGGGCAACACGCTGACCGCCGAAGAGATGGAGCGCCTCGTGGAGATGGTGCCCGAGGATACGGTCATTCTGGTCGATGAGGCTTACGCAGCCTTTGTCTCTACTGACTCGTCCTATATCAAATCGCTGACAGAAAAGCACGATAACATTGTCATCTGCCGCACACTTTCTAAGTTCTATGGTCTGCCCGGACTGCGTATGGGCTTCGGCTTCGTGGGCAAGGGCAAGGAGATGGAGCGCTTCTGCAAATACGCCAACATGTATCTGGGATACGACCGGCTGTCTGAGGAACTCGCCATTGCCGCACTGAAGAGCGATGCGCACTACCGCCAGATAGCACAGGTGATGCAGGAGGCCCGCACGATGTACGAGACTGAGCTCGGCGCTCTGCCCGGTTTCAAGGTCTACAAGAGTGGAGCCAACTTTGTGCTCATTAAGTATCCTATTGTGCTCAAGGAGCGCCTGCAGGAGGCTTTTGCCCAGGAAAGCTATAAAGTGAAGTTTATGAACGAGCCCGACATCAACGAGCACATGCGCATCACGCTCGGAAGAAAAGAGCAGAACCGCACCGTGTGCGACACCATCCTTAAAATCGCCAAACAGCTATGATTGCCGTCATCTTAGCCGCCGGCATGGCCACACGCCTCAGACCGCTCACCGACAGATGCCCGAAGTGCCTGCTGGAAGTGGGCGGGAAAAGCCTGCTCCAAAGGTCGCTTGATGCCTTGATGCAAAACGGCATCAAGATGTTTGTCATCGTTACGGGCTATAAAGGCGAGATGATTGAAGGGTTTATCCGTGACCATTATCAGGCACAGATAGCACGCGGTGACGCTGCTTTCAGATTTATCGACAATAAGGACTACGCCACCACGAACAATATCTATTCGCTTTGGCTCGTACAGCCGGAGGTCGACGGGCGTGAGTTCCTGCTTCTCGACAGTGATTTGCTCTACGACAGCAAGCTCATCACGGTGATGCTCTCGCAGTATGGCGCCGCGCTCTCCGTCAACCGGCATCCATTGGGCGAGGAGGAGATGAAGGTGGTTGTGGACAACGACCATACCATCGTGGCCATTAACAAAACCTGCAACCCCGCTGAGGCCTACGGTGAGTCGGTGGGCGTGGAGAAGTTCTCTGCTGACTACTCGACAGCACTGTTCCGGGAACTCCGTAAGATGATTGTCGATGAAGGACTCAGCAATGTGTTCTATGAGAAAGCCTTTGAGCGGCTCATACCGCAGGGGCATGTTTTCCGCATGGTCGATACCACAGACATCTATTCCACTGAGCTCGACACCATAGAAGACTTTGACAAGGCTAAGGAAGACAATGGCAAACTATGACATAAAGGTATTGCACAAGCGTATCCTGAAGGTACTGGAACTGGTAGACAAGACATGCCAGGCCCACGGGCTGACCTATTATATTTGGGCGGGAACGATGATTGGGGCTTTGAGACACCACGGCTTCATCCCTTGGGATGATGACATCGACATAGCGATGCCGCGCGAGGACTACGACCGGCTGATTGCGCACTGCCGGGAATGGCTGCCTGAACCGCTGGAGATGATTTGCGCTGAAGACGACAGCACCTATCCGCTGCCTTTCGCCAAGATTCAGGATGCCTCCACAACGCTCATCGAGCGTAAGCACATGGATTACGTGGGTGGCATCTATATCGATGTGTTCCCTATCGACGGCGTGCCCAATGGATGGTGCCGGCGCATGCTGCATTTCGCACGCTATGAATACTACAAGCGGGTGCTGTATCTTCTCTTCCGCGATCCTTATAAACATGGACATGGTCCCAACTCGTGGGTGCCGTTGCTCTGCCGAAAGCTCTATACGCTCGGAGGCGTTCAAGCCAAAGTCAGACGGCTGTTGCGGCAATATCCTTTCGCCTCCAGCACCCTCGTGGCTGACTACGACGACGGCTCCAAAGGCACTATGAGAAAGGAAGTCCTCGGCAAGCCCACGGACTATGCTTTTGAGGACGCTACCGTCAAAGGGGTAGAGGACTATGACCACTATCTGAGCAACAAATATGGCGACTACATGACCATACCGCCTAAAGAGCAGCAAAGGCAGCATCTGTTCTATTATCTTGACTTTGAACATCCCTATGCTACCTTCAAAGGCTTGGAGAAGTGAAAAACGTGAAAGCCCTGCACCTTTCTGAGGCTTTTTTGTTATCTTTGCATCAATAATCAACAACAATAACGTAAGCATACAATACTACATACATGGGAAAGATTATACTGACAGGTGACCGCCCAACGGGCAAACTCCACCTGGGACACTATGTGGGCAGTCTGCGCCGTCGCGTGCAGCTGCAAAACGAAGGCGACTACGACCGCATGTTTGTCTTTATGGCTGACGTGCAGGCGCTCACCGACAATGCCGACAACCCGGAGAAGATCCGGCAAAACATCGTGGAAGTGGCTCTCGACTATCTCTCTGTGGGACTCGACCCGAAGAAGTGCACGCTCTATATCCAGAGCCGTATTCCTGAACTCGCTGAACTCACCACTTATCTGATGAACATTGTCACAGTGAGCCGTGTGCAGCGCAACCCAACGGTGAAGACCGAGATCAAGATGCGCAACTTCGATACCAACATCCCGCTCGGCTTCTTCTGCTATCCTGTCTCGCAGGCTGCCGACATCGCAGCCTTCAAGGCTACCACCGTACCGGCAGGAGAGGACCAGGAGCCTATGTTGGAGCTCACCCGCGAGCTGGTCAACCGCTTCAACCAGATCTATGCGCCCGTGCTCGTGGAGCCGCAGATCATGTTGCCCGAGAACGCTACCGCACGCCGTCTGCCCGGTACCGATGGCAAGGAAAAGATGAGTAAGAGCCTCGGCAACTGCATCTATCTCTCCGACGACGCCGACACCGTGTGGAAGAAAGTCAAGGGCATGTACACCGACCCTACGCATCTCAATGTCTCTGATCCCGGTCATGTGGAGGGCAATGCCGTCTTCACTTATCTCGACGCCTTCTCTACGGATCAGGACTTCGCCGACTTCTGGCCAGAGTTCAAGAACCTTGATGAGCTGAAGGCTGCCTATACGGCTGGTGGCATCGGCGACATGAAGTGCAAGAAACTGCTCAACAAGGTGCTCAACCGCATTCTCGACCCGATCCGTGATCGCCGCAAGGAGCAGGAGAAGGACATCCCTGCTATCTTCGACATCCTGAAGAAGGGTTCTGACGATGCCCGTGAGGTGGCTGCCAAGACGATGGACGAGGTACGCCGCGCCATGCGCATCGACTATTTCGAGGACGCTGAGCTGATCCGTCAGCAGCAGGAGAAATTCAACAGTGCGAAATAAGATACTGCTTTTAGACCACCAAACAGCGACAAGATGTCCCGAACGTTTGGTGGTCTGAAAGAAATCTCGTATCTTTGCAAACGTCTTATATGCCGGTCATCCTAACAGAGCCCTATATATAATAAGGTGTATAGGATCGTGTCGCTCTCATAGTTCAATGGATAGAACGTAGGTTTCCTAAACCTTTGATCTGGGTTCGATTCCCAGTGAGAGTACTTTTAGCTTTATGCGTTTTCAAGTTCCAACATGATTTCATCCACACAATAGGCATCGCTCATATTGTGGAGATGATATTCCAGATTGCACATATATTGATAGACATGCGTCTCGTAGAAGATGCGCAGGGCCTTGCTTTCCGGTACATGCAGCCGCCGGGCAAGTAAAGAGATGATGCGTGCGAACTTCATCTCCAGGATGGTTTTGTTGATATAGGGATTGTCTTTGATCATAACGAACTGATTTCTGTGGATTCTTTATAGGTGAGATACTGGTCAATGACTGATTGGCTGGTGATGCAAATCTGATTGTTGGGTCGGTGATAGCTGAGTCTTTTCAGGGCTTCTTCCGCCGTTATCAGGTCAGCGGCATAGAGCTCAACGGTATTGAAGACCCTGTCGTTAGCGATACCTCCCTGTATGATGTCGTATTTCTGCCACTCTGTTCCTCCTTTGCGATTGGAAACGACAAAGTCCAGCCAAGCCCGATTATATTGTTGGAAAGTAAGAATGGACTTACCGTCCAGCCAAGCCTGATCTAAATTGAAATCGTAAACATTGAGGTATTTCTTTTTCCCTTCGTTGGCAGGTCGCATGGCCCATGAGACAGCTTGCTGTTGCAAGTCAGTGACATAGAATCCTTTTCCAAAGTCTAAATGGTCGCGGCCTATATGCGCTAAAGGATTAGAGATGACATCAGTAGAGCCGTGATAAACGATCATGATCTTCCCTCCTTTCCAAAATTGGGGTTATGACGATGGATATAAGTGAGCAATTCGTCGACGATATATTCTTTACCTTGCGTGTGCAAAGCCTCGTAGCTGGGATACAGAAAACGCTCTATCCCATCCGTCTTGTTGAGTTCGGCTACAATGTCTCTGCCGCTCATCCTTAATCGCTCCGCCAAGTTCTCTATGCCAAATACAGCAAACTCAGTCTTCCGCGCTTCTTTGTCTTGCTCAGATTCCATCATTTCATTTTTGTCACAAATTTAAGTAAAAAGTGCGAGAATCCAAACAGATAAGCGAAATATTCAAGGTGTTTGCTTGCTTGTTTTGGCTTTTTATGTTATCTTTGCCGTTATATAACTAAAACACACGACTATGCTGGGAGCAATCATTGGCGATATTGTGGGATCGCGGTTTGAATTTGAAGAGATACCCACAGACAATTTTGAACTGTTTCTCGATAAGCCACGGTGCGACTATACCGACGACTCGATCATGACGATCGCCGTGGCTGACGCTATCCTCAACCATCGCAGCTATGGAGAAGCGATGCACGACTGGGGGCGTCGCTATCCTTGTCCCAAAGGCGGATACGGCGGCATGTTCGCGGAATGGCTTGCAAGCGATGAGCCCAAGCCCCACAACTCATGGGGCAACGGCGCTGCCATGCGCGTCAGTCCCGTGGGCTGGCTCTTCGACGATTACCACGAGGTGATGGACGAGGCCAAGAAGAGCGCGCAGTGCAGCCATCTGCATAAGGAGGCCATACGGGGCGCTCAGTGCGTGGCTACGCTCATCTACTGGCTACGTACCTGCCGTATCACCAAGGAAGAGATAGAGAGCGCCGTGAAGCACAACTTTGGCTATGAGCTGCCACCGCTCGGTGACATCATGAAGATAGGCGCTGAGGGGCATTTCGACTCGTCGTGTCAGGAGACAGTGCCTTGGGCAATCCGTTGCTTCCTGGACAGCAACAGCTTTGAAGACGCCATCCGCAATGCCGTCATGGCGCGTGGCGACACCGACACGAAAGCTGCCATTACCGGCTCCATCGCTGAGGCCTTCTATGAAGTGCCCGACACGCTCTATGAGCAAGCCTGCTCTTATCTGGAGCCAGACATGCTCGACATCGTGCAGCAATACTATCAGCGGATGCAGGATGAGCTGTAAGGAGTGAATGACGAAATCACAATAAACGAATGACGAAGTAAAAATAATCGAATGATGAAATAAAAATAATCGAATGATGAAATAAAAAATCCCCGCCAAGCGACTGCTTGGCGGGGATTTTTTATGGTTGTCAAGACGTGGCAAAGCTCTGCTGGCTTTGCCTTACGCCTGTGATGTTATGCTTGTGCCTGTACTTCGGCCAGTGCTTCTTTCTGATCCTTCTCGCCCTTCTTGTCGAGGATGAGGTAAGCGATCGGCGATGCGAGGAAGATAGAGCTCAGCGTACCGACAAACACACCGATGATCATAGCGAACGAGAAGCTGCGTGTGGAGTCACCACCAAGGATGAAGATGGCGAGCAGCACGATGAGCGTACTGGCCGAGGTGTTGATGGTACGAGCCAAGGTCTCGTTGATACTCAGGTTGAAGAGATCGTACTTGTTGCCCTTCGGATGCTTGCGCAGGTTCTCACGGATACGGTCGAAGACCACCACGGAGTCGTTGATATCATAACCGATCACCGTCAGGATGGCACCGATAAACGTCTGGTCGATTTCCAGTGAGAAGCCGATCCAACCGTAGCACAGTGAGTAGAGGCCGATGACCATTGTCGTATCGATGGCAAGAGCGGCGATAGAACCCACAGAGAAGCCGAGGTTGCGGAAGCGCACCAAGATGTAGAGGAAGATGAAGAACAGGGCAAGACCCACACTGATGAAGGCGTTGCGCGTGATGTCCTTAGCCACAGACGGACCGACCTTAGAAGAACTGATGATAGAGCCGCCCTGGCGGATATCAGGATTCTTGAAGGCGTTGACATTGGCCTGGCTGACGAAGCCACCCTTCTTCAAGGCGTTGTATAGGATCGTCTCAGCCTTGTCGTCCTCAGTAGGCTTGTTGCTGTCGATATTCCAGTTGGTGGATACACGGATGGTCTTGCCGTCGGTGCCGATAGCGATGACGTTGGTCGTAGCAGGCTTGCCGGCGTTAGGACCGCTGGTATTGACGAAAGCACCCTCCAAAGTGTTGCGCACGTCCTCCACAGGAACAGACTTGTCGAGTGTGACGACATAGTTGCGACCACCCGTGAAGTCGATGCCCAGACTCAGTCCGCGAACGCAGAAGCTGATGATGCTGATGATGATGAGCACAGCGTAAACAGAGAAGCTGGCCTTGAACATGTGCATGAACTTATAGTTCGTGCCCTGCATCAGGTTGTGAGAAATCTTGGTGTCGAACTTCAAGTGCATCCAGCTGTCGTGGTTGAGCTTGTAGTCATAGAGCAGACGTGTCAAATACACGGCACTGAAGAACGAGCAGCAGATACCGATGATCCAGGTCGTTGCGAAACCGCGGATAGGACCTGTACCCACAAGGAGCAGGATCACACCGGTGATCAACGAAGTAAGGTTGGAGTCGAAGATAGCGGAGAAGGCGTTGCTGTATCCGGCGTTGATGGCCTGCTTCATGCCCTTTCCGGCACGCAGCTCTTCCTTGATACGCTCATAGATCAGCACGTTGGCATCGACGGCGGTACCGAGTGACAATACCATACCGGCGATACCGGACATTGTCAAGGCTGCCTGGAACGAGGTAAGGATACCCAGTGTGAAGAATACGTTGATGAGCAGAGCGCCCACAGCGATGCTTCCGGGGATGATGTTATACATTGCCAGCATGAAGACAATCAGCAGCACGAAGGCAATGACGAAGGAGATGAGACCCTGCTGGATGGACTGTGCACCCAAAGTAGGACCGACGACCTCTTCCTGCACGATGTGAGCAGGAGCAGGCATACGTCCTGACTTCAACGTGTTGGCCAGGTCCTTGGTATCCTCAATGGTGAAGTTACCGGAGATAGAGCTCTGTCCACCGTCGATCTCACCGTTGACACGAGGAGCGGAATAGACGACACCGTCGAGCACGATGGCGATAGCCTTGCCCACATTAGCCTTGGTGAGCTCAGCCCAGCGGCGTGCACCGTCAGAGTTCATGGTCATGCTGACCTCAGGCTGACCGGTGATATTGTTGAACTGGTCAGAAGCGTCGGTGACGACATCACCCTCCAGCGGAGCGCGTCCGTTGGTCGTGGTAACCTTCAGGGCGTGGAGCTCGAAGATGTTCTTGGCGCTTACGTCAGCAGGCTTAGCGCTCCAGAGCAGTTTCAGATCAGAGGGAAGTACCTGCTTAGCCACAGCGCCGTAGATGATGCGGTTGATGGCAGCGGTATCGCGAACGCTGGCATAGCCGACAACGCTCAGTCCCTGATTGGTAGTCTGCAGCATGGCGAGCAGCGGATGGAGCTTCTTAGCCTCGGCGAGCTGAGCGTCGGGAGTGGTCTGAACGCTGGTCTTCTTAGCGTTGTTGAGCTTGAACTTAGGCTTAGCCTGCGTGGTAGCGGGCTTCTTGGTAGCGGCTTTCTTGGTGTTGTCGCTCTTTTCAGCCTTTGTCGTGTCGCTTTCGCTGCCGGCATTGGCCAGACGGCTGTCGAGCTGCTGGAGGTAAGGAGCGATCTCCTGAGCGTTGTAGGTCTCCCAGAACTCCAGGTTGGCACTACCCTGCAGCAGTTTGCGCATACGCTCGGGCTCGCGGATACCCGGCATCTCCACCATGATGCGGCCCTCAGCGCCCTGTACTTTCTGGATGTTGGGCTGTACGACGCCGAACTGGTCGATACGTGTTCTGACGACATTGAAGGAGTTGTCGATGGCAGAGTTGACCTCTTCTCGGATGACCTTCTCCACGTCGGCATCGGAGCTGGTCGGTGAGACCTTGCCCTGAAGTTCCTGTGTAGCGAAGACCTCAGCGAGGTGATGACCGGGAGCATTCTTGTGATAGGCGTCGATGAAGAGGCTGACGAAGTCGCCCTGTGTACGCTCCTGCTCGGCACGTGCGTCTCTCATGGACTTGACAAAAGCCATGTCGGTCTTGTGGTCGGCAAGGTTTTCAACGACATCAGGCACGCTGACCTCGAGGATAACGTTCATACCGCCTTTCAAGTCCAGACCGAGACCGATCTGCGTCTCAAGGCATTTCTGGTAGCTGTAGACGCCCAGATACTTCACAGAATCCTTGTAATCCTGCTGGGCGATGGGATCCTTCAACTTGGCAGCCTGCTCGTCGTAGTAATGCGTGGCGATAGGGAATGACAAGTAGAAGATGCAGACGAGCGTAAGGAGAACGCCGGTTGCAATGACAATTCCTTTGTTTTGCATTTTGTTAGTTTATTATTTATTTTTCTCTTTTTGTTTTTTCGTTGAGCGTGTTCTGCAATTGTTTTCGCATATAAGATGTGCAAAGATAGCTATTTTTTCACGCTTTAGAAAATTTTAGCGAATATTTTTAGCGTTTGTTGCTCATTTTCAGCCAACAAACGATGGGATAATGGTCTGAAGCCTTAATGGATCGGTCGATATGGCAGTCGTAGGGTGTGAAGTCGTCGGTGCAGAGGATGTTGTCAATGCGCACGAAAAATCCGTTGACATGATAGCTGATGCCGGGTCCGTTGCCTGTGGCGACATAGCAGTCGGTAAGGCCTTTGGCGACGGTGCGGTGGACGTATGACACGGGGCTGTCGTTGAAGTCGCCGCACACGATGATGGGTGTGCCGCGGTGGTAAGCGATGTAGCGGGCCACGGCCTCGGCCTGCGGTGCACGCTTCTTTGTGGCTGTGCCGAGTTGCTTGATGAGCATTTTCGAGACATGGCGCGCCGTGTCAGAGGGCAGGTCGCCCTTGACCATGAGCTTGAAGTCGCTTTTCTCTTCAGGACTGAGGCCCGTGCTCTCGAAATGGTTGTTGACGACGATGACCGTGCGCCCCTGGATCTGTACGCGAAAAGCTGCGCTCACGTTGCCCTTGGACTCATACTGTATGCGTTCCTTGCCGTGGATGGGAAACTTGCTGAACATTGCCACGCAGTCGCCGCCGTGCATGATCGTATCGCGAAAGGGATAGTCGCTCTGCATCACCGAGTCGACATATTGTCCGCCGAGGGCGTTGATGTTGGCCTCTTGCAGGCATACAATGTCGGCTTTCTGCGCTTTGATATACTCCAAAATCGGGTTGGGATGACTGGCATCGCCGAACTGCCAGACGTTGTATGACAGCACTTTGAAACTGCCGGCCGGCGCGCTTTGCGGGATGTTGACCGGGCAGTATTGTCTGACGGGAACGTAGCTGAGGAGGAAGCCGGCGATGGGGATGAGCATGCCGCGAGACTTGATGAGCACCCAAAAGACCAGAAAGCCAAGGTTGATGACGATGAGCACAGGCAATAGCAAGCCTATGTTGCTGAGCATGGGAAAGGTTTCGGGACGCAGCCATCCCGAATATCCTGTCATCAGCAATATGATGATTGTGGCAATGTTGACCCCTGCAATGATCTGAAGCGTGACCTGCTTGATCTTCTTCATCACTTCTTGCTTTGGTCGAAGAGTTTTTGTTTCTCCTCGCGTGTAAGGCTGTCGTATCCGCTCTTGCGTATCTTGTCAAGGATGCGATCCACCTCTTCCTGGTTGGCTCTCTTGTTGGCGTTGTAGTCCCAGTCGGGATTTCCGCTGCGCTCAGTGCGGCTGTGATGCTGTGAGCGAGCGTCCCACTTGGCTTTGAGATTGGAGAAGAACTGCGTGTTGCCGGGGCGGTAGGACTGTCCGGGATGTTTTCTCCAATAGCGGATGAGGAAGAATCCGAAGATCATGCCGCCGAGATGGGCCAGATGGGCCACGTTGCTGCCGGGCATGGAGAGGGCAGAGAAAAACTCGATGGCAATGGAGCCGAGCACCATCCACTTGGCTTTGATGGGAATGGGGATGGGGATGATGAACATCTTCTCGTCGGGAAACATCATGCCGAAGGCGAGCAGCAGGGCATAGATGCCGCCAGAGGCGCCCACGGTGGTCAGTCCGTTGAGCTGTGAGGACAGTTGGTGCATGACGGTGATCGAGTCGCCCAGGCTGAGCGCCTGCTGTCCGTCGAGCATGAAATAGACCCAGAAGAACTGTGCGATCTCCTGCATCACACCGGCGCCGACGCCACAGAAAATGTAATAAAAAAGAAACTTCTTTCCACCCCACACCTGTTCGACGACAGCGCCGAACATCCAAAGCATGAACATGTTGAGGATGATATGCTCCCATCCACCGTGCATGAACATGTAGGTGACCAGCTGGTAGACCTGGAAATTGGAGGCCATGAAGAAGTGCAAGCCGAAGAGGTCATTGAGGTCAATGCCGGTGACGGGCAGGAGCAACTTCATGGCAAGGAATGCCAGGACGTTGATGATAAGCAGATTCTTTGTAACTGTTGGTATTCTGAACATGATACGGTGATTTCGTTATTGTTATGTGGAAATGCATGAAAACTGCTGCAAAATTACGAAAAAAGTCGCTGATATAGCTATAAACACAGCGAATAAGGGCCTTTTTTCAACGTCCATCTCATTTTTTTTGTTTTTTTGTTTGTTTTATGAAAGGAATGCCCTATATTTGTCAGCGTATTTGTTTCATGCAGACAATATAATCACCAAATAAAATAAAATTATGAACAAGTCAGAATTAGTAAGAAAGGTAGCAGAGGGCGCAGGCCTGAACGCTGAGAGTGCAAAGAAAGCTTTGGATGCTACTATCGCAGCCGTCAAGGAAGCATTGGTCGCTGGTGACAAGGTACAGTTGGTTGGCTTCGGTACTTTCGCCGTCAAGGAGCGTCCTGCTCGTCAGGGTGTCAACCCCGCTACAGGTGAGAAGATCCAGATCGCTGCCAAGAAGGTCGTTAAGTTCAACGCAGGATCTGAGTTCGAGGATGCCGTGAACAAATAATGTAAACAATTATCGTTGCGATACCAAAAAAGGCGCACCCTGCGGGGTGCGCCTTTTTTGCATCTTTATTTCTCGCTGAAGTCAGTCTATATTTCTCATTGAAGCGTCTTTATTTCTCGCTGAAGATAACTTGTACAAGCGTTTGTCCGACAGCCTTCAACGTGTTTTTGTCGATATGCTCCATGTCGTCGGCAAGCGTGTGCCACGTAGGTCCGAAGGTGCTCTGCTGGCAGTTGGGGTAGTAAGGAATGATGTCGATACACGGAATCTTCGCCGTTTGGTTGACGGGAATATGGTCGTCGGTGATCATGCCGCCGTCGCTCTTGGGGAAGAAACTGCCAAAGCCGGCCTGACGGGCAGCGCGCCACACCTTCTTCACGATCTCGGGCGCATATTGTTTCGACATGCCTTCCTGATAGAATTGAGCCCCTTGTCCGCCGACCATATCCAGCAGGATGGCGTAGCGCGGAGCGTAGCCTTGTGGCAGGTTGGCGGAGAAATGTTGCGCGCCGAGTGCCCACGAGCTTCCGTCATCTTGCTTGTCGCTCCACTGCGGCGTGCCCCAGTCTTCGGCATCGAAGCACACGAAGTCCACGCCAAGGTTTTGCGGTAGCTTGGCAGCAACGCTCTTTTGGGCGAGCAGTCGTGCCAGTTCCAGCATCACCGCCACGCCGCTGGCAGCATCGTTGGCCGCTAAGATGGGTTTGTGCCAGTTGGTGGAGTCGGGATCATTGTCGGCCCAGGGACGTGAATCCCAGTGAGCGCAAAGCATGATGCGTGTGGTAGCAGCGGGATTGTAGCTGGCCATGATGTTCATGCTGTGGAGGATGGTGCCGTCGTAGCCCTTGAGGTCGGCTCTCTGTCGCGTCACTTTGCAACCGAGCCGCTCAAACTGCGCCACGATCCACTCGCCACAGGCATCGTGACTCTTGGAGTTCATGTCACGTGGTCCGAAGTCGCATTGCGCCTTGGTGTAGGCGTAGGCTGAGTCAGCATTAAAGGCGGGACCCACGGGTGCTACCTTTTCTGTTTCTTCTGTATCCTCGGTGTCGTCGACCGATGCCGTCTTTGCCGGCCAAAAGGCCACTGCCAGGGCAGCGACCACACATAAGCAGCTTGTCACGATAAGGATGGTTCTTTTCTTTCGGGTCATCGTTGTTTACGATTCTACAAACATATTCTTTATTGGTTGCGGACGGCCTGCACCTGCGCCATGACGCGTAGCCAGTTGCCGCCCCAAATCTTCACGAGGTCACGCTCGCTGTATCGGCGCCGGAGCAACTGCATGGTGAAGTTGATCAGTTCTGACGCGTCGGCGCATCCGCGCACGGTGCCGTCGCCGTCGAAGTCAGTGCCAATGCCCACATGATCAATGCCCATGATGTCGATGGCATGTTCGAGATGATCGATCGCATCGAGCACTGTGGCCTCGCCGTCCTTGCGCAGGAAGCCGTGGTAGAGCGTGATATGAGCCACACCACCTTTGCGGGCGAGGGCGCGCAGCTGGTCGTCGGTGAGGTTGCGGGGCACGTCGCAGAGCGCACGCGAATTGCTGTGGGAGCAGACGATCGGCGTGCGGCTGATGTCAAGGGCGTCGTAGAACGACTTCTCTGCGGCGTGGCTGAGGTCTACCATGATGCCTTCGTCGTTCATAGCCTGAATGACTTTCTCGCCAAACTGCGACACACCGTTATGGGTGTTGCAGCCGCGGGCCGAGTCGCAGATGTCGTTGTCGCCGTTGTGACAAAGCGTGATATAGACCACGCCGCGCTGGGCGAAGTGGCGCACGTTGGCGACATCGTGGTTGAGAGCCAGTCCGTTCTCGATACCAAACATGATGCTCTTGCGTCCCTGACGCTTGTCCTCATAGAGATCGGCAGGTGTGCGGGCCACGCTGATATACTGACTTTGCTCGTCGACGATGCGTTCGAGCTTGTCGAAGATTAGGTCGGCGTAGGCCATTGGCGAGAGTTGGCTGCTGATGCCCTGCATGTCGGGGTTGTGCTTGAGAATGCCCGCGATGTCGACCGTCTGCGAGAATTGCTGACCGAGTTTGGGCTGTGGCAGATAAGCCACCATGATGACGGCATCCTGCCGGCCGTCGGTCATCTTGTGCAAGTCATAGAGGATCCGCGGGTCGCGCTGGTCGAAACGCACGCCCTGAGGGAAGAACATAGGCGTGTCGCAATGGGTGTCGAGCGTCAGGATGCGCTCGTGGAGCTCTTTGGCCTGGTGGAACAGTGCGGCTTCTCTGACGAGCCATTGAAAGACGGGCAGCCCTTCTTCGCCGAGCCACTCGGGATGCCACTGCACGCCCATGATGCCTTTGAACTCAGTGCTCTCAATGGCCTCAATGACACCATCGGGAGCTTTGGCCGTCACACGGAACTTCTCGCCCGGCTCTCCTACCGCCTGATGGTGGAAAGAATTGACATAGATGCGCCCACTGCCATAGAGGCTGGCGAGCACCGAACCTTCGGCGAGCTCCACCGAGTGCGTCGGTTCCTCGCGGTCAGCGTCCTGCGAGTGCTTCACGGGACTGCTCATGCGGTTGGTATTGGTCAGGGCGATGTCCTGCAGTACCTTTCCGCCGAGGGCCATGGCCAGCGTCTGTATGCCGCGGCAGATGCCGAGCATAGGTATCTGGCGGTTGTAGGCCAGACGGGTGAGCATGAGTTCGGCTCGGTCGCGCTGTGCGTTGATATGGTGGAGTTGCGGTGCCGGTTCCTCGCCGCACCACAATGGGTTATAGTCAGCGCCACCGGTGAGCAGCAGTCCGTCGAGATGCTCGAGCGTGTTGACAAGGGTGTCGTTGTCGTCAACAGGCGGGATGAGTACCGGCGTGCCACCGGCTTTGACCACCTGCATATAGTATCTGTCCCGAATCGTGGCGTCGCCCTCACTGAAATTGGTCGTCAGACCGATGAGCGGCTTCTGCTTCGCTTCGGGGAAGGAGGCGTAGACCTCGTTGAGGTTTTGCGCCAGAGAAAAGTTTTTGAATTTCATTCGACCTAATCTCGCCACGGCAGGGCCTCTCACGTGGAGACTCTGCGCATTGGCAAAACAGAAACGTTGGTTGCTAATTAATCATGGTTGACCGGCATCTCGCGCTTGATGCTCTGCTCAAGGGAGATGAGCGTCTCGGTAGAGACAACGCCGGGGATGGTCTGCAACTTGTTGTTGAGCAGATCCATGAGCTCCTCATTGTCGCGTGCATAGGCTTTGATGAGCATGGTGTAAGGGCCTGTGGTGAAGTGGCACTCCACGATCTCGGGGATGTTGACGAGGCGCTTGACCACGTCTTTGTACATAGATCCGCGCTCCAGGTTCAGTCCCACATAGGTGCAGGTGCTGTATCCTAAGCTCTTGGGATTGATGTCGAATCCGCTTCCGAGGATCACTCCGTTGTCGATGAGGCGCTGTACACGCTGGTGAATGGCGGCACGCGAGACACCGCACTCGGCTGCTACGTCCTTGAAAGGAATACGTGCATTCTTTGAGAGGATAGAAAGGATTTTCTTATCCAAGTTGTCGATTTTGTCCATCTGCATAGGTAATTATATAATGTCTAACTTGTTTCCAATAAGCAAAAGTAGGTAATTAAAACGAGATAAACAACAAAATGCACGAATATTTTGCGATATTCGTGCATTTAGTAAAGGATGTAGACCTTTTTGTCTATCGGTCACACCTATTTTAATAGCTACTTGGATGTAAATAGCATATTATTTCCGTCCTTTCTTGCTTGTCTTTTTAGCAGGTGCACTCTTGGCCGGAGTCGTTTTCTTGGTGCTGTCGGCTTTGGAGTCGTTGGCTTTGGGCTGCTCGATATTCACCAGTTCTATGGTGAAGATCAGAGTAGAGAAGGGCTTGATCTGTCCGGCTTCTCTCTCGCCGTAAGCGAGGTTCTGCGGGATATACACTTCCCATTTGCTGCCTACAGGCATGTTGGTCAGCGCCTCCGTCCAGCCTTTGATGACCTGGTCGCAACGGAAGCTGTCGGTGCCTTTGCCGCCATGCTTCTCGGTAGCGTCGAAGACATTGCCGTCGATGGTCTTGCCTTCGTACTTCACCTCGACGGTCTGGTCAGCTGTCGGCTTGGCGCCGTTGCCGGCCTTGAGCACCTTATACTGCAGTCCGTCGGGCAAAACGACTACACCCGGTTTCGTTGCGTTGTCAGCGAGCCACTTCTCGTTCTCGGCTTTCCAAGCGGCGTTCTTGGCGTTGCGGACAGCCTCGGCTTTTTGCTCGAAATACTTAGAAGCTGTAGCCTCCTTATATATAGTGGTGTCACCCTTGACGCCAGCGAGGAAGCCCTCATAGAAGAGTTTGCTCTGCAGAGAGTCTTTGGTGTCCTTAAACTCGCGTCCCATGCCCGGGAGAATGCTTCCTGTGGCCTGCTCAGCGATGGTCGTTCCGGCCTGGTAAGCGACGTAGGCAGGGTCTTTGGCCTTGGCGACAGCCTCACGGAAACCGCGTACAAACTCGTTGATATAAGCCGTGTCGACATGCAGGCGCTGCTGCAGATAAGGCATCAGACCGCGTGTGGCAGCATAGCCGGCGGCGTAGCTGATGGAGTCGGAAGTGGAGGTGAGCTTCACGGGAGTGCAGCAAGCCTCAGTGCAGGCCTCTGCCTTCTTGTCCTTGTTTTTGTTTTTCTTGTTGTTGCCAGCCTGAGCAGGGAGGATGGCAAGGGCTGAGACGATCAGCGTGGCTATGGTTAGAATCTTTTTCATTGTTGTGTATTGGTTTAAAAATCCCCCTTCTGACTGTCTCCTTTGGGAGTGCAGCCTGGAGGGGGGAAATGTATTGTCGTGTGACAGGAACGGCGAGATGATTACTTGCCGCCTACCTTGATCAGCTCAATCTTGAAGATGAGGGTAGAGAAAGGCTTGATCTGTCCGGCCTCACGAGCGCCATAAGCTAAGCTCTGAGGAATGTAAACCTCCCAAACAGAACCAGCGGGCATACGGGTCAGAGCCTGTGTCCAACCGGGGATAAACTGCTTGGGCTGGATGGTGACAGGGCCTTGGCCGTTGGTATATGAGCTTTCGAAGATCTTGCCGTCGATGGTGCGGCCTTCGTAGTTGACCGTAACGGTAGTGGTGTCTGTGGGGATAGCGCCGTGTCCTTCCTTGATGACCTTGTACTGCAGGCCGGAGGGCAGCGTGACAACTCCCGGTTTCTTCTTGTTGGCAGCGAGGAACTTCTCACCGGCAACCTTGTTGGCACCGTATTCCTTCATCATGGTCTTGCTCTTGATGATCTCCATCTTGGTCTGAGCAACCTGGTTGGCCATCTCAGGAGTCATGAGGCCCTTCTTGCCAGTGGCACCTGTGACGAAACCTGCGAGGAGGTTCTTCAGAGAGATGGTCTTGGTGGAGTCGTTGCCATAGACTTCATGGTTGACGCCCTTGACGAGCTGTGTGGCGATCTGCTGACCGATCTGCAGACCCATGATGTAGGCAGCGCGCTTTTTGTCGTCGCCGGCGTTGGCACCTTCGTTGATACCTTTTACAAACTCATCCATGTAGGTTGTGTCGATGACCTGACCCTGCTGGATGGCCTGACGCACGTACTGCGACTGTGCGAGACCGATGGCATAGCTCAGTGAGTCGACGTCGGTCTTGAGGTTGGCTTTGGGAGTGGAATTGCCGCAAGCGGAGAATGTGGCAGCGGCGATGGCTAAAGCAGCCAATACTTTCAAACTTTTCATTAGTTGATGTTTTATTCTGTATCTTTTGTTATTTCACTTTGATGAGTTCGACATCGAAGATCAGTGTAGCGTAGGGCGGGATGGTCTGGCCGGCACCGTTGGCTCCGTAACCGAGAGTGTAAGGGATATAGAAGCGGTATTTGGCACCCTCCTGCATGAGCTGCAAGCCTTCTGTCCATCCTTTGATGACCTGGTTGAGGGGGAAGGTGGCTGTCTCGCCGCGGCGATAACTGCTGTCAAAGACCTGTCCGTTGATGAGTGTACCCTCGTAGTGGCACTCTACCTGATCGGTAGCCTTGGGCTTTTTGCCGTCGCCCTCGCGCAGCACTTCATACTGCAGTCCGCTGGGCAGGGTGACCACGCCCGGTTTCTTGGCGTTTTCCTCAAGGAACTTCTGTCCCTCGGCCTGTGCAGCCTTGGCCTGCTCTTCCTCTTTCTGCTGGAAGAAAGCCTGTACGGCAGCCTGAGCGTCCATGTCGGTCATGGCAGCTTCTCCGGCAAAGATGTCGCGGATGGCCTTTGCAAAATCGTCGATATTCAGTTCGGTTGCGTTCATCTGCTGGAGCTGATGACCAATGCTCATGCCCAGCGCGTAACTTGTCTTGTCCATTTCTATTGTTTGAAGCTAATTATAAATAATGTGCAAAGATACTATTTTTAATTGTGAACAAGCGGCATATTGCGAAAAAAATATTATTTTTGTGGTATAATAACAGTTCTAAAGGCAATAAGAAGATGAAGAAGAAAATTGTTTTCCTTACGGGTGCCGGTATGTCGGTAGAGAGTGGTTTCAAGACGTTCCGTGGTAATGACGGACTGTGGGAGAACTATCCGGTAGAGCAGGTAGCCTCGCACGAAGGGTGGGAGGCCGATCCCACGTTGGTGACAAACTTCTATAACATGCTGCGCCGGAAGCTTTGGCAGGCTGAGCCCAACGAGGGACACCGCCTTGTCGCGGCCCTGGAGAGGGACTGCGATGTCAGCGTGCTGACGCAAAACGTGGACAATCTTCATGAGAAGGCTGGCTCCACGCATGTCATCCACCTGCACGGCGAGCTGACCAAAGTGTGCTCGAGTATCGATCCCTACGACGAACGCTATATCCAGCAACTCACGCCCGAGCATAGCGACGTGGCGCCCGGCACCAGGGCCGGCGACGGTTCGCTGCTCCGTCCGTTCATCGTTTTCTTTGGTGAAAGCGTGCCTATGCTCGAACCGGCTGCGCGCGAGGCGATGAAAGCCGACATCTTTGTCATCATCGGCACATCGCTTAATGTCTATCCCGCAGCCGGACTGGTGCAGTACGCTCCACAGGGATGTCCGGTCTATCTGATCGATCCCGACCCGGTGTTCAATGCGCCTAATGGCAAGTTCACGCATATCCAGAAAGGTGCGTCAGAGGGCATGAAGGAACTCTGCGAGAAGCTGGGCTTCAAGAAATAAAGAAGTTAAGGCTTTAAGAATATTGAGGTTAAGGCGGCTCAGGTGCAGAAGTCCGTGGATAAATAGCGTTTTATTATTGCGCATAGAATGCTCGTGTGCCCTTTCGGGGCACCTCTTTGCCAAAGGATGCACGTGATAAAAGCCCCGCACTACGCTCGTTCCTCGCTTGTGCGGGGTTACCCAAGCGTGTGCCCCTTCGGGGCACTGACCCACTTAAAGCGGAAAAAGATTCTCCCCATAGGGTTTGAGTGTAACGTCATTGCGTTATTTACAGCCCCGCGGGGCTGAAGCATGGGTAGCATCAATGCGCTATTTACAGCCCCGACGGGGCTGAAGCATGAGTAGCCCCGGTCAAGCGACGATAGGAGCGCAGACCGGGGAATGAGAGTCCGCCCCTGTCTACTGCCGAGGTGACCCAAAGGGTCACACGAGCATATTATGCGCATTGACATAGATGAAGCAAACACGGATAATTGCAACTGATTCGAAATGAACTCCAAGAAATAATGAAATGGGCTTCAAGGGATAAGGTTGCCAAAGAGAGAAAAAGAGGGAAAAGCCTATCGACAAATAGGCTTTTCCCCGTTTTGCAATGCGCGGAAAGGCTTAACTTTGCGATATTCATTATTAAGATGTCCTATGAGGGAGGTCTGTATCAATCGTATTGTAATATGGAAAAGATGAAAAAGATTTTGTTTCTGGCTTTTGCCGTGTTGCTGACGCTGCCTGCCGCAGCACAATACTATCCCGACGGGCGTCCTATTCCGCCCAGTAAGCGTGCCGAGTACTACCGTCAGCATGGGCGGTACAACGATGGCCGTACGGTCTACGGCTATGGCAACAATGTCTACTTCGGCTTTCGCCTGGGTATGGCGGTGGCTACGGTCAATTCCGATGCAGCCGTACTTGACGGCAGCGACGCACGCACAGGACTGGACGTGGGTGCCGTGGTCGGTACACAGCTCACCAGCGCTGCCCCGCTGTACTTCGAGACCGGACTCTCTTATGTGGAGAAAGGCGGTAAAGGCAACTACGACGGCAATAAGTTCACCTACCGGTTGGAATATCTTGAACTGCCGCTGTTGCTGAAATATAAATACCAGGCTACGCCCGACATCTCGGTGGAGCCGTTTGCCGGTGGCTATCTGGCTGTAGGCGTAGGCGGAAAGATCAAGGACTATGGCCACCGTGAGGCTTACTCCAGTTTCAGTGACGATCAGGCGAGCTTCAAGCGTTTCGACGGTGGTCTGCGCCTGGGCTGTGGCGTGAGCTTCCAGATGCTCTACCTTGGCATGAGCTATGATATCGGTCTGGCAAACATTGGCCACTACGACTTCGAAGACACGCGCACGGGTTGTTTCAACCTCAATGTCGGCGTGACGTTCTAATGCGGCAGTGAACAAACAACAGTAACTATAAAACGGCCCATCCTTCGTGAGGATGGGTCGTTGTAGTTTTATGACAATTACCAAAGCTTGGTAATCGCGTTACCACGGCTTGGTCATCACATTACCACGGCTTGGTCATCGTATTACCACGGCTTGGTCATCGTATAAAGTCTATAAGTCTTTAATGTCTTGTCATCACCGCAAGCATGCAAGCACGGTAGTCTTTGGTGCGCAGAGCGTGTTCCAATGGTTGCAAGTGTGGGTCTGATGTCGTGTAGCCTTCGTAGTACTGACGTAGCAGACGGCAGCAGACGGAGAAGACATGATGGTTGACGGAAGGGTTATGCAAGGAAAAGATGGTGCAGAACGTGTTGGGTACCTCGTTCTGCAGAAAGTTCTCGTAATCCAGCTGGCTCGTCTGCTGCCCGCTTGCTGCGCCATCCTCCATCAGCTGTACGGTCACCAACAGGCTCTCGACAGCCCTTGGTGACAGACCAGCGGTGGCTGTTATGCCCACGGGATTGAACCGGTATACATAGATGTCGTCGGGAATGGTGACGATGCGGCGGCAGCGTGGAAAGAGAATCAATGTCATCAGCGTGTCCTCAAAGAGATAGCCTTCGGGGAAGCAGACGTGCGCGAACAACTCTGCGCGCAGCACTTTGCCACAGGCATAGCCTTGCAACTGACCGGTCCAATGATCGGAGACCTCGAAGGGATGGGAGTAGCCGGGATAGAAGCGTTCGCCGCTAAACAGCCGGAAGCAACCCTCCACGATGTCGGCATCGTGCTTGATCGCCGTATCCATCAACGTGTCAATGGCACCGGGCAACAGCCAGTCGTCGGAGTCTACAAAAGTGACATACCGTCCACGGATATGCCGGAGTGCCGCATTGCGTGCAGCCGCCAGCCCGGCATTCTTCTGGTCGATGATTTCTATATCGGGGCAATTCTCATAGTTGGCAAGGTGTTGTCGGGTGCCGTCTGTGGAGCCGTCGTTGATGACTACGACGAGGCATTTGTATTTAGAGCGTTGATTGAGCACCGACTGCAAGCACTGGTCGATATACTGCTCGACATTGTATGCCGGGATGATGATCTCCAAGTCGTAATCGTCCTTGTGGCTGAGGTCGTTGTCGCGAAGGCAGGAGCCATTTCGCTTCTTGCCCGGAAGCATCGCCACGAGAGGCGCCAGGTCTGTATCGTTGTCGTCATCGGAGAGGTGCATAGGCTCGTCAGCGACATCAATATCGTCGGCGGGCAACAGCGACGAGAGTATGCGCTGCAACAACCAGAGGCTGCCCCCCATCTTCGCGCCCACACGACGGACCAAGAGCATTAGCCGAATGATAGTATACTCAAGGGAATGTTTCATAGACAACAATCTTTATTCGTGGTTCAGTCTTTGTTCACTGTTTGTTTCTTCATGGCCTCATACTGTCTGCTGATGTCTTCTCCACTTCATCTTAAATTTTCCAGAAACCTTCTCCCACAGGTGGGTTTTCTTGCGGATGAAATGCAGGCTGATGAGTGTGCTGACCGCGCAGAGCACAATGCCCGACGGCCAGTAGACGAGAGGACGGTCGACGAAGGTCACGGCGTAGGCCAAAAGACCAATCGGCAACTGGGCTGCGACATACCCGATGACGCTGGGAGAGAGATGGAAGCCATACCTTGACTTGGAGAAAGAAAGGATGAAGGCGAGATAGATAAGGGTGGTCAGCGTGACGCCAATACCAGTGCCGACCAGTCCGAAATAGCTATGGCCCACGATGACGAGACCGACAAAGAGAACGGCATAGACGGCTTGGATGAGAAGATAAGACAGTGAGTCGCCACGAGCAAGGGTGATATATTCTATCGGAACTTCCACGGCGCGGAAATACATCGCCAGGACCACAACCTGCGCCATGCCGAGTACAGGCAGGAACTTACCGCTGTAGAGGAGTGGGACGATGATGGGCAGAAAGATGATAAAGGCCACCAACAGGGGCGCGACCATCAGGAAGATCATCTCTATCTGACGGTTGACGGTGGTGTTGAAGGTCACTCCTAAGTTTTTGATGCCCGACAGCCGGGGAAAATAGTCGGTATCCATGGCTGAGAAAACCATGCCCACGTAGGTCAAGGTCATCATGATACCGGCATTGTAGAGGCCTACGATATCCAGTCCGGCCACATTGTTGAGGTAACTGCGAATGAAGAAGTCGGTACCGGACGTGAACAGTCCGGCGACGACAAAGGCTGTTCCGAGTCTGATCATCCCCAGTCCGTCGTGGAAGAGTGCCTTGGAGAAATGCAGATGAAGGGGATAGAGAGCGTAAGAAACATGGATGGTAAGCAGAAACTGAATAAAGGCCATAAGCACCAGCGAGGGCACGATGCCTTTCAGTCCCCAGAAATAATAGATAGGCACAGAGACGATGAGCGCGCCTATAATGTTGTAGAATGTCACCCAAGCCAAGCGGCGCAGCACACGTACGGCTTTGATGATGGCCGTCTCTCCGAGGGTGAGGACCGAGAACCCCACGATGGGAGAGAGACAGATGAAGTGAAGGGTGTGGCCATTCCAGGAAAAGGTGAACCAACTGAGAAACGGACTGAGCACGATACAGAGCAGGGTTCCAAGCAATGCCAGCACGGCACTCCAATAGCGCACGACGTTGACCGACCGCGATATGCGCTCTGTGTCGCCTTGGTCGTAAGCCTTTGAAATATCCTGTACGGCACTGAGCCCGATGCCAAAGCTGGAGAGGTCGGCAACCAGGCTCACGGTGGAATTGAACAGCGAGACAAGTCCCATGCCACCAGGGCCGAGAAGGAGTGCCACCAACTTGTTGCGTACCAACGCTACGCCAATACTTAATGCCTGTACACCGCCAAAGAGGCCGATGTACTTAAGGATATGGGAATAACTGTCGAAACGTTCTTTCTTGGACATAGCCTTATTAAAACGCCCGCGACTCCTTATTATTATATATGGCGTGTCAATTTTGGTGCAATGCTGCGAGGCGTAAAACGCTGCTGAAAGATTTGTTCTTATCAGAAAAGAAGGCTGTCTTTGCCTTATTAATCTGTGTCATGACACAAATATATAAGGCAAATGACAGTGTTTAGTATTTGCAAGGTAATACTGACAAGTCCAATGTCAGAAACATCACAGTCTCTTCTTCTCCTCGTTTCCGGCACCGGTACCTTTATAGCGGCTGCGCGAGGCATTGAAGTTATAGGTCACGGTGAGCGAGATGCTGCGCGTGAAATTGTTAGCATCCTTTCGGCTGATGACATCAGTACCATAATACGTCCACCGCTCACGATTGCTCTTGGTCAGGTCTGAGGCTTGGAGGAGGAAGACGAGGCGGTTTTTGAAGAACGACTTGCGCAACCGCGCGTACACGGTCACAAAACCTGCTGACTGCCGCATCGGTTCATAGCTGTCGGTGTAGCCATAGAGGTCGAGGCCCGCCAGCCACCCGTGCGAAAAGACAAGGCTGTTGCGGAGTATGAAGGAAAACGAGGGATGGTTGGAGCAAAGACTGGTGGGCTCATGAAAGAACAGCTGCGAATAGTCTATCTCCCAAGAGGGATGATACCAACTGAATGTCGGTGAGGCCGTCACGGAGGCACTAAGCATCTGATAGTGTCCCATGTTGCGAACCGAGAAATAGGCTATCTCCTGGTTGTCGTACAAGCCAAAGGCATGAAGCATAGGTTTGTGGACATAGTCGTAATCGGCGGAGGCACTCAGCCATTTATGCTCGAATGACAGATCCACGTTGTGGGTATATTCCGGGCGCAAGTAGGGATTGCCGCCCTCATAGAGATAACGGCCGTCGTACTGCATGAAGTTGCGCAGGTTGTTGTATCCCGGTCGGGAGGTCTTCATGGTGTAAGACAACTGCCATGACCACAAATCTTTATTCCACGACAGCGAGAGATTGGGAAAGAGATTGCCATAGCGTCGGCTCGGCTCCTGCTCCCGTTTGCCGAAGCTGTAGTAGTCGGTCGTGACATGCTCGTATCGTAGTCCAGCATCGAGCTCATAGTGACCGAAAGGCAAGGAGAAGTCAGCGAAGCCCGCTATGTTTGCCTCATAGAGCTTGGTGCTGGAGGCAGGAACATAGTTCTCGCTGTTGACATAAAAGCCCACACTCTTTGTATGCGTATATTCCGAGCCGAACGAGAGCGTGCCCTTCCCTACCGGGTGTGTCACTATGAGCTTCCCGGCCCAGAGGTCGCTGCGCTGTCCGCCGTTACTCGCCACGTCGCGGTCGCCCAACTCCGTGCTGGTCTCCGTGCTCTGCTGGCTCAGTATATATTTCATGTGGAGATAAGAAGCATTGAAGTCAATGTTCCAGTTGCCGAGCTTGCCCGTATAGTAGAGGTTGGCCTCGTTGCGTGGTCCTACATCCCTGTGTTGTTTTTGACTTTGCAGGACAGCGCCTTCGTAGGCACCGTTGCGCATGACCGTCTGGCTACTGTTCGCATCCATGTTGCTTGACAAGGTCTTGTAGAACCAATAACTGCCACCGATGGAATTGTCAGCATTGAAGTCGTAGCTCAAGCGGAAGGTCTGTGACAGCACGTTCTGCCGGAAAGCGTCGTTGAAAGGCTGGTCGATGTTGATGGTGTTGTCCTTGGGCATGAGTGTGTAGCCCGTGTTGATGTCCTCTTTGAATACTTGGCTATAGAGAGCCGTGGTGTTAGACAGTTCCAGTCCTTTGATCCGGTATTTGACGGTAGCTTGGTCATATCCTGCCCACATCGTGTTGTATTTTGCGTTGGCATCGTTCCTCACGCTCCATCCCTCGCCCGCTGGCTTACGGGTGCGGATGCGGATGACGCTCTTTACCGTGGCATCGTACTGCGAGCCGGGTGCGGTGATGACATCCACGTTCTTGATGTTCTCCGACTTCAGTTCCGTCAATTCCCGGTTGTCGGTCACCTTCTTGTTGTTGATATAGATGAGCGGCGTGCCCTTGGCAAACACCTTGATGTCGGAGCCCGATGCCGTGACACGCGGCAGCTGCCCGAGCACATCGACGGCGGTGCCCATCTTGCTCAGTACCGAGTGCTCCACGTCGATGGTCATGCCACCCTTTGCGGCGCGATACTGTGGTCGTTGCGTCTTCACTGTCACGCCTTTTAGCGTATAGCGGTCGGCTTGCAGGCGAATGGTGCCGAGGTCGGGCGAGGCGGCAGTCCATTGTCGCGTTTTATAGCCCACATAGCTCACCCGCGCGATGACGTGGCGGGCGTTGCAGGGAATGACGAAGTATCCGCTCTCGTTGCTCACTCCGCCGGCGATAAACGAGGAGTCGGCGGTTGAGAGCAGCACTATGTTGGCGTATTCGGCGGCCTCGCCTTTCTCGTCGACGATGCGTCCCTTGTAGCGTAGCGTAGATTTCTGCGAGCACTCCACGTTGATGATGCTGTCGCTGACCATCGTCATGGTGATAGGATAGAAGCCGATGAGCTGTCGGATGGCTTCGGGGATGGTCGCTCCCTTGATGTCGGCAGTCACGCGAAAGTCTTCAAGATCGTTGTAGATGAAGTTGATGGTATAGCGATGGGTCATGCCACCCAGTTGCTGCAAGGCCATGGGCATGGTCACGTTGTGGAAGTCGCGGCTCACGCGCTGGGCGCGGCCGATGGCAGTGCACAGCAGGAGCATATATAATAATAGGAGTGTCTTCTTCATCATAGGATTTCCTTTTTATATCAAGTACCCATGAGAGGCGAGGATGTTAACCCGTAAAGTAGACTTTTTCTTGCTTATCTTCGCAATATAAATATTGATAGATATAAGGAAGGTACTAATTAGAATACACAAGCCCATCCCATCCGGCGTATGAGGTCGCGGAAGAGATTATGGTCTTGTGCGGGAATGGTGACGGTAAAGGTCTCCGGTTGACTTTCTTTTCGAGTGATCTCTTTCTTGTCGAGTTCATAGCTGTTTTGCAATGACATCCAGAAGGTGGCGGGGATACCCAGTTCTTGTTCCAGCTTGGCAGCTATAGTGGCGGATATGTTGCGCTTACCGTTGAGCAGTGCACTGAGATGCGTGGGTTGTAAGCCTATCTTCCCGGCAAAGTCTTTCTGTCGGATGCCGCGGCTTCTCAGTTCCTCTTTCAATATTCCACCAGGATGTACGGGCTCGAAAGGTACTGCATTCTTATGATTTGTTGCCATAATGTGTTTCATCTAATTCTACCAACTTTATTCTTATTCCATTGTCATGCTCTGTGAAAATTAGGCGTTCCACATGTCTGTTCGCTATTCTCACAGAGCTGTAGCCTGAGTAGTCATATTTCAACTTCTCATATTTGAGAAAACTGAACCGAGCCAAGGCTGAGGTGCTTGGAGCTACGTCCATAACGCGATAAGCTCTCAGCAGACCTTCCATAAGGACTTTGACTTTAGAGAACTTCTTGTACTTTTTGTTATGTCCAGTCTCTATCAGTTCCTTTAAGTCTTGATCATCGAAGTCTATTTTTCATAGTCTAACTCTAATGTTGCAAAGATAGCAATAAATTACCATATTATGGTAACTTATTATGTATTTAACATTCTGTCGTATCATTCTCCATGTCAATACTATATCAGGCATCCAATAAGCTACTCTACCACAATCTCATTGCCATTGTGTGTGACGGCAATCTGCTGGAAGCCGTTGAGAACGGACAGGGCAGCATCTATGCCTTTGGCCTGATCCCACTGGAAGTGCAGACGGATAGCTTTGGCGGAAGCGTTGCGGTAAATTACCTTTAGCCCATAGTAGCGGCCCATCTCATCAAGGATATCAGCAAGGGTAGCATTGTCGAAGACTTTGACCACGGGAGCCGGTTTGCTTTCTTTCTGTCTCGGCGAGATGCTGTCGGCGGTTGCGGCGGTATCTTGCGATGAGGCTGTGACCGATGTGCGTTGTGCCACCTCTGTTTTCTCTTTGGCAAAAGGATTGCGGAGCCAGCCCAATCCAGTCATGGCAGCAAGAGCCACACCGGTAAGCAACACGCAACCGAGAAAGACGGCGGCCACGCGCAGCCAACGGGGAAGACGGCGGCGGGAAAGAACTGCGACAGAGTCTGTCTCTGGCAGAGTTGTACGATCGGAATGTCGAGTCGTATCAGTGTGCGGCTCAGCCTTGGAATGCTGTTTGGCATCGTGGGCCTGACAGAAAGCCCGCCACGCGCTGTCCACGTCAATGTCTTCGTTTTCAGTCCGTTCCTCTGTGAGCGCCCGTTTCAGCTGTGCGAGCGGTTGGCCCTCGTCTATGATCTCTTTGAGCTCCTCGTCGGTGTAGTGCTCGGGATGCTCTTGTGCGTCGAGGAAACGCTTGATTTTCTCTTCATCGGTATCGTTCATGGCTTAGGGGTATTAATGTTGTTTTTCAATACTTTGACGATGTGCGACAGATGTTTCCACACGGCGATGCGGCTCGTGCCGGTCTCGGCGCAGATTGCCTTGTAGTCCTTGCCGTCGAGGAAGCGCAAGGTGAAGATGCGCAGTTCATCGGGCGAGAGTAGCGTGTGGGCAAGCTTACGCAGGCGGCTGAGGCGTTGTTCGTCGTCCTGCCAGCTGTCATCGGGCTGCGGCTCGGTGATGTAGAGGTGGAGGATGCGCTCGCGTGTGCTCTTGTCGCGCAGGCGTTTCAAGCAGCGGTTGCGTACGGCGACCATCAGATAGCCTTCGGCCGAATCCGGCAACAACTCAGTGCGGCGTTCCAGCAGGCTGGCGAAGACCTCGCTCACCACGTCCTCGCTCTCCTCGCTGTCGTAGAGCATGGAGCAGGCTACGGCATACATGTGGCGGTAGTGCCGGCGGAAGAGTTGTTCAACGTGCTGTCTGTCCATTGTCTGTTTTTTATTATCAATACCCTTCGGTGAAGAGAATGTTAACCTCTTGGCGTTTAATTTTGCTTTTCAACGAAAGGATGTCATTGCAAAGGTACATCTTTTCGCTGACATTTCTTGATAAAGGCCGCCTAAGAACGACTAAAGTTTTGTATATCAGCGGAATTATTCGTAACTTTGCAGTCTTATTACATACGCATATACAGAATGAGCAAGAAACTCTATATCGAGACCTATGGCTGCCAGATGAATGTAGCCGACTCCGAAGTCGTTGCCTCCGTCATGCAGATGGCCGGTTACGAACCCACTGACAACGAAGAAGATGCCGACGCGGTGTTTCTCAACACCTGTTCGGTGCGCGAGAATGCCGAGAACAAGATCTATCATCGTCTCGACACGCTTTTCGCCCAGCAGCGCCGCCACGCCCACGACAATCCCGAAGCCAAGCACCCCAAGCCGATCCTCGGCGTGCTGGGCTGTATGGCTGAGCGCGTGAAGAACGACCTGATCGAGAACCATCACGCCAATCTCGTGTGTGGTCCTGACAGCTATCTCCATTTGCCCGAGATGGTGGCAGCCGTAGAGGTTGGTCAGCCTGCCGTGGACGTTCAGCTGTCCACTACGGAGACCTATCGTGATGTCATGCCCCTGCGTGTGGGACCGACCCATGTGAGCGGTTTTGTGAGCATCATGCGTGGTTGCAACAACTTCTGCCACTATTGTATCGTGCCCTATACCCGTGGCCGTGAGCGTTCGCGCGACGTGGAGAGCATCTTGCGCGAGGTGCGTGATCTTCACGACAAAGGATTCAAGGAAGTCACGCTCCTGGGACAGAATGTCAACAGCTATGGACTGCTGCCCAACGGTCAGCGGCCCGAAAACGGCATCATCATCAACGAGGCCGACGGCACGGAGCTCCACGTTTGCTCCTTTGCCGAACTCCTGCGGCGCGTGGCCGAGAGCGTACCCGACATGCGTGTGCGCTTTACCACGTCCAATCCTGAGGACATGACCGAGGACATCCTGCACGCCATTGCCGATGAGCCCAACCTCTGCAACCATATTCATTTCCCGGCACAGAGCGGCAGCGACAAGGTGCTGCACTTGATGAACCGTAAGTACACACGCCAGCAGTATCTTGACAAGGTGGCGGCCATCCGCCGCATCATCCCCGACTGCGGACTGACGACAGACATCTTTGTGGGCTATCACGACGAGAGCGAGGAGGACTTCCAAGAGACGATGAGCCTCGTGCGTGAGGTTGGCTTTGACGCCGCCTTCATGTTCAAGTACAGCGAGCGTCCCGGCACCTACGCTGCCAAGCACCTGCCCGACAACGTGTCCGAGGAAGAGAAGATCCGCCGTCTCAATGAGCTCATCCGCCTGCAAACCGAGATTTCGGCCGAGCGCAACAAGCTCGACGAGGGTAAGACCTTTGAGGTGCTCCTTGAGCGCTATGCCAAACGTTCCCACGATCAGCTCATGGGCCGCACACCACAAAACAAGGCTGTTGTCATCGCACGCGGCAACCACCATCCCGGTGAGCGCGTCATGGTGCGCATCACAGGCTCATCGTCAGCCACACTCATGGGTGAAGTCATTGGGGAAGAATAAGAAAATCGCAACGACATGAAAGAGTTTCTGCAAGTACTCCGACGGTTTCTGCCGCCCTACAATAAATATTTGGCACTGTCCATCCTTTTCAATATCCTTTCCGCGATATTGAACATCTTCTCGTTTATGACGCTCATCCCTCTGTTGCAAATCCTTTTTAAGACAGAGGATGCCCATAGGGCTACTGCTATGATGCCCTGGGCCTTGAACAAAGAAGTGCTGAGCAACAATGCCGACTATTTGGTGCAGCAGGTCATCGCTGAGTTCGGTTCATCCACGACACTGCTGCTGATTGGACTCGTATTGGTGGTGATGACGGGTCTGAAAACGCTGGCTTACTTTCTGTCTTCGGCTACGATCATCCCTATCCGTACCGGTGTGGTGCGTGACATCCGCAATCAGCTCTATCGCAAGATCACGTCGCTCGACCTCGGCTTCTTCAGCGACGAGCGCAAAGGCGACATTATCGCCCGCATGACGGGCGACGTGCAGGAAATTGAAAACTCCATCATGTCTAGCATCGACATGCTGTTCAAAAATCCTGTGCTGATCATCTCTTACTTCGTGGCCATGCTGTTTATCAGTTGGCAGCTGACGTTGTTCACCATTGTCTTTGTGCCCGTCTTCGGATGGTTCATGGGTCAGGTGGGCCGAAAGCTCAAGCAGCGGAGTATCAAGGCTCAGGGCTTGTGGAGCGACACCATGAGTCAGGTAGAGGAAACTTTGGGCGGACTGCGCATCATCAAGGCTTTCTGTGCTGAAGAAAAGATGAACAAGCGCTTCGACAGCATCAATTCTGCTTACCGCGACAACATCATGAAGGTGAATACGCGCCAGCAGCTTGCCCACCCAATGAGCGAATTTTTGGGTACAGTGATGATCGTCATCGTGCTTTGGTTTGGCGGCATTCTGGTGCTCAACAAGCAAGTGCTCAGTGGTCCTACCTTTATTTACTACATGGTGATTCTCTACAGCATCATCAATCCTCTGAAGGAATTTTCCAAAGCCAGCTATAATATTCCAAAGGGACTGGCGTCGATGGAGCGTGTCGACAAGATTCTCAAAGCAGAGTCGTCTATCAAGGAGGTAGCTCATCCAAAGCCTATCAGCAGCTTTGAACACCAGATAGAGTTCCGTCACGTCTCATTTAAGTATGACAACCTGTGGGTGCTTCGTGACATCAACCTTGTCATTCCCAAGGGTAAGACCATTGCGCTCGTTGGACAGAGTGGCTCGGGAAAATCCACGCTGGTGGACTTGATACCTCGCTACTACGACGTGCAGGAGGGAGAAGTGCTTATCGACGGCATCAACGTCAAGGACCTCGGTATCCACGACCTGCGTCAGCTCATTGGCAATGTCAACCAGGAAGCTATCCTCTTCAACGACACCTTTTATAATAATATCACCTTCGGCGTGGATAACGCCAGCAAGGAAGATGTCATCCGTGCGGCAAAGATCGCCAATGCCTATGACTTCATCATGGCTTCGGAGCATGGCTTCGACACCAACATCGGTGACCGCGGCGGTCGTCTCTCTGGCGGACAGCGTCAGCGTGTGAGCATCGCGCGCGCCATCCTCAAGAATCCGCCTATCCTCATCCTTGACGAGGCTACCTCTGCCCTCGACACCGAGAGCGAACGACTTGTGCAGGATGCTTTGGAGCGACTGATGAAGACACGCACCACAGTGGCGATCGCTCACCGTCTCTCAACGATCAAGAATGCTGACGAGATCTGTGTGCTCCATGAGGGACAGATCGTGGAGCGCGGCACCCACGACGAGCTGATGGCCCTGCAAGGATATTACAAGCGTCTGCACGACATGCAGAGCTGATGCACCGAAATGTTTGACAATTATGACGAAACTCGTATATTGGTTTTTCTACGCACTCTCGCTCCTGCCTTTCCGGGTGCTTTACATGCTTTCCGACATGGAGTTTGTGCTCATATACTATGTGGTGCGCTACCGCCGCAAGATCGTGCGTCACAATCTCACCACGGCTTTCCCACAGAAAAGTCGTTCTGAGATCGTACGCTTGGAGCGTCGCTTCTACCATTGGTTCTGCGACTATTTCTTCGAAGCATTGAAGCTTCTGAGCATCAGCGACAAGGAGTTGCGCCGCCGGTTCACCACCTATAACTCCGAGCAAGTGGAGCAGTGCTTCAAAGAGGGACAGGACGTGGCAGCCATCCTTGGACATTATTGCAATTGGGAGTGGCTTTCCTGCGTAGGCATTGACTTGCCGCCGGAGCGTGTCATGGGGCTTATCTATGATCCGCTGCACAGCGATGCCTTTGACTATCTCTTCCGCCGCATCCGTTCGTCTCAGCCCAATGCGATCACCATACCCAAGAAAGACATTCTCAGACAGCTCATCCAACTCCGGCAGGAAGGGCGTAGATCTATATTCGGATATATCGCCGACCAGGCACCCAAATGGGAAAATATCCATTGCTGGCTGCCCTTCCTCAACCACGACACGCCGGTGTTCACGGGAGCCGAGCGCATCATGCGCAAGATGAACAATGCAGTCTTCTACGTGGAGATGTCGCGTCCACGGCGCGGCTACTATACGTGCACCTATCATCTCATCACCCGCGAGCCGAACACACTGCCCGAGTTTGGCATCACACGTGAGTTCTTTGCCAAGTTGGAAAAGACCATCAACCGCCAGCCCGAATACTATCTCTGGAGCCACGACCACTGGAAGCGCACCCACGAAGAGTTTAACCGACGCTTCAGGGTCGTCAACGGAAAGGTGATAGAAAGGCCGGCTGAGAAGTAAACCAATCAACAGAATATCGATGATGATGGTAGTCAATCCTATATACGAACACTTGCGTCACTTCTTAGAGACACTTCCCGACAGGTTTGAAACAGAGGGAAAATATATTTATGGGGGCAGGCGCAATCTTATCAAGAGTTTTCTGATGCCTGACGGCATGGAAGTGAACGTGAAGCGCTACCATGAGCCCAAGGGCATCAACCTGCTGGTCTATTCTTCAGGGCTGAGAAAGCCAAAGGGGCAGCGGGCTTACGAGTATGCCGGAATCCTTAACAAGAAAGGCATAGCAACACCGGAGCCGATCGCCTATCTGGAGATGCGACGGGCAGGACTGTTGGGACAAAGCTATTTCGTCAGCCGACAGTGTCCTTATTCCCATCGGCTCTATGAGTTAGGCGACGCTCCTTCCGAAATCTATGAACCCATCGCGGCAGCCCTTGCCCGCTTCACGGCATACATGCATGAGCAGGAAGTGCTTCACTTAGACTTCTCTCCAGGTAACATCTTGTGGGAGAAGAAAGGTGATGACTATAGCTTCTCTATCGTAGATATCAACCGGATGCGGTTCGGTCCTGTATCATTGCGAAGCGGATGCAAAAGTTTCGCACGACTTTGGGGCCCAAAACGCTTCATTCAATTGTTGGTGAGACAATATGCAGAGTTGAGAGCTTTCGATGCAGACAAAGCGGAAAAGGTAGCGATGGAAGCACGGCGGAAGTTCTGGAGGCATTACATGAAACATAGAGAACTCGAATTTAAATTGGAACTATAATTATTCATCATGAGTCATAGGATTTGCTTTCTTACACATAACTATCGTGGACTGAAAAGTTCTGGCAATAAGGCTAAGCATGACAATGAGGTCACTTTGCGCGAGTTGGGTGCTGTTAACTTAGGACTCCCAACCACGTATTATCATAGCAAGGTGGCATCTTTCTTCCTTGATCTTACTGGGGTCTTGAAGTTAGGGCTGACGGTGAAGCCTGGGGATATAGTGGTGCTGCAATATCCTATCAAGAAGTATTTCTCTTTTATCTGTGATGAGGCGCATGCCCGTGGTGCCAAAGTGGTAACGCTGATCCATGATTTGGGCTCGATGCGTCGCCGGAAGCTAACGGTAAAAAAGGAGATTTCGCGTTTGATGCATGCCGACTATGTGATTGCCTCCAACGCCACGATGCGTGATTGGCTCTCTCAACAAGGTTATAAGCATGGCTTAGGTGCCTTGCAGCTGTTTGACTATCGCTCGGTGTCTGTTTGCACAAAAACGAGAGAAGACGGGCGGACGGCTTTACCACGGATCGTCTATGCTGGTGCCCTAAGCCCACGTAAGAATCGTTTCCTTATTGACATGCAGACCATAGCAAAAAGTTACGATTTGGAGATCATTGGCAACAAGGAAGGATTGCCCGGACTGGAGTCATCGGAGCATGTACACCTCCATGACTTCATGGCACCGGAAGACTTTATCGCTCATGCACCGGGCGACTATGGACTGGTATGGGATGGTGACAGCCTCACTACCTGTTCGGGTAATTTTGGCGAGTACCTTCGTTGGAACTCACCTCATAAGGCTTCTTTTTACCTTCGTGCAGGCTTGCCATTGATTGTTTGGAAGCAGTCGGCATTGGCCCCCATTGTGGAAAGCATGGAAATTGGCATATTGATAGATCGCCTGGATGAACTTGATGATCGATTGGCGGCAGTGAAGGAAGAACAGTATGGCATCATGTACGTCAAGGCACAGCAGGTCTCTCAGCTTCTGAAATCGGGTGCTTTCTTCAAGGCAGCATTGCAGAAGGCTGTCAAGGCGCTTTCTTGAAGTGCTGAGAAGTCCTTGACCGTAAGGCTCCATTATTGTATTGCCTATATTTTGTTTCTCTCTTCATGCAAGAATATTTAGCAGATAATATTTATAATAGGATGACCAGTATCTTCTTCGCTATGTCAATGAGAACGAAACTGTGAAAAGAATGTTTTGACGGATAGGGGGTATCTGTGTTTTTAACGTCATATAAAAAGAGTATAGAATAGCAACAGTGTGGCAATGATCGTTGTAGTTGTCACAGAGATAGATTTATCGACATTATGAAAATTTCTTTGATTGTCACGACTTACAATTGGCCGGAGGCCTTGAAGCTGAGTCTGGATAGTATTAAACGGCAAACGCGCGTGCCCGATGAAGTCATCATCGCCGACGATGGTTCTGGGGATGCTACACGCCAACTCATTGAACGGTATCAGTCCGACTTTCCTTGTCCGCTTTATCATTCGTGGATTCCCGATATGGGCTTCCGTGCTGCTATGTCGCGTAATGAGGCTTTACGCCGCTACTGCACGGGCGACTACATCATCTTCATCGACCAGGACATCATCCTCGACTCGCATTTTGTTGCCGACCATGAGGCTTGGGCAGAGCCCGGTTGCTTCGTTGCCGGTGGTCGTGCTAAACTGTTGCCGGAGCTTACCCGTAGGCTCACAAGCGGTGAACCCGTTTATCTGAACTTTTTCTCCCATGGACTCACACGTCGAGCCAATCTCATTCATGCCCCCTGGCTTGAGCCTGTCATGCGATATATGTATTGTTGGAATCCGCTTTACGGGCGCAGCGCTAATATGGCGGTATGGGCCGAGGACCTGAAAAAGACCAATGGCTTTGACGAGAAACTTACAGGCTATGGGGTAGAGGACATCGACTTGTTTAACCGACTCCTCAACCTTGGCGTGAAGAAGAAGTACGCGCAGTTTGCGGCAAACTGTTATCATCTCTATCATCGTCGCGGCACTGTGGTGGACCGCAACCGCCATATTGCCTTTGACAACCGCAACCGCACTTTCTGTCCCTATGGACTGGTCACTCTCGCGTAAAATGATATGGACAAGCTTATCACTGTGATCATCCCCTCCTACAACATGGAGGCTTATCTCGAATGCTGTGTCCGCTCGTTGCTTTGTCCTGGCTACCAGCGCATCGAGGCGATCATCGTCAATGACGGAAGCCATGACGGTACACTGAAATTGGCGCGTGCGCTCGAAGCGGAACGGCCCGACATGGTGCGTGTCATCGATAAACCCAATGGTAACTACGGCTCTTGCATCAATGCTGCCTTGCCTTTGGCAACAGGAAAATACGTGAAGGTGCTCGATGCCGATGACTGTTTCGATACGTCCTCGTTGGGAGAGTATCTCGACAGCCTTGAGCGCTCAGATGCAGATTATATCGTGAATGATATGGTGAAAGTTTGGACTGACCATGAGGAAGTGCGTACTTTCAAGTGGGAAGCCGACAAGGATATAGATCTCTCCGATGTTTATCAGGACGATGGCTTCCTCAAAATCACCATGCACGACGTGGCTTACAAGACTGCATTGGTGCGGAGTATCGGCTACAAACAGACCGAGGGTGTCTCGTATTCCGATGTGGAGTGGAATTTCACGCCGTTGGTGGCTGTCCGTAGTATGAGATATATGCCTGTTCCGCTCTACCGTTACACGCTGGGCAGACCGGGGCAGACGGTAGCAGACGGCATGGAGGACCGTCATTTCCGCGACAATATCACCGTATTAAAGGCCATAGTGGTAGATTATGCTCGCCGTGGCAACATACCTGATCACATCGAGTGGCTCACCGAGCGCCTGCTTGCCCGCCGTGCGAAGTTTGTCTATCGACGCAGTCTCTTGCGGTTAGCCGACACTACCGAGCCTGCGCTTGCCCTGCTCGACAAGCAAGTGCAGGCGCTCACGCCCGCTCTGAGTCACTATCTCGAACGGATGCGGCTCAGCACACCGCTCTTGCCCATGCACTACATCAGGCTATGGCGCCGCAGTCCCAACGACTGGCGGTACCGGTTGGGAGTGACCGTCTATCATTGGTTGCACTAACGTCTGACGGTTACAGGCCATAAAAGCATATAGCACGTGCCGGATTTTTGTCCTGCGCGTGCTATTATATATAATAAGGTGTACTTGCCCCGTGTTTGGCAAGTCTTTAGTGTTTTAGTTTCTTCAACAATCTTTTCAGTGCTGATCGCTTATATTCCTTGAATACCTTCGGCGCCAGTTCGCGGTAGTCTTCCGTGGTGCTGATCACCACTGTGCCGTGGTTGTTGGCGGCGTGGATGGGTGTCATATAGTTCGGTCCGTATTGTGTGCGCAGGAATTTATCATATCCGGCAGGCACCGGTACTTGCATGTTCTCGAAGGGTACCCACAGCGTTTTGTCGAAGATATGGCGGTCGAAGAGAAACTGATCGCCGTCGAGCGTTATCTCAGCCCAGTGAGAGGCGTCTTTCAGACGGTTGGCGCGCAGTCGGTCCTCGATGTGTTTGAAATAGTTCTGCCGTCCGCATTTGGCGAGCGTGTGACGGATGCTGATGCGCCGGAACACCTGTCCCCAGCGCCCGGAATAGAGGATGTTGAGCTCGGCGGCCTTGAGACGGCGGATGTCGTGGCGTGTGGTCTTGACAAGTGCCTTGCGCGCGGCAACATCCTCAGGCACGCCGTCGATGGGAAAGATGTCGACGAAGATGCCCTGGTGGAACTTGCGGTAAGACTCGCTGGGACGTACACACGTGGTGCCCTCGCAGCGCAGTTGGGCATGGCCGCGGATGTAGTAAGGATCGGTGTAGACCGACTGAAGGAAGAATTTGGGGCGGAATTCGTCGGCCAACTTGACGAGTTGGTCATAGTCGGGGCGTGGCATGACGATGTCGATGTCGTCGTCCCAAGGGATGTAGCCATGGTGGCGGATGGCTCCTAAGAGTGTTCCGCCGTCGCACCACAGCCTGAGGCCATGGGCTTTGCACACGTCGATGAGGCGCTGAAACATCGTGAGCTGTATGTTCCACACGGCTTTCATATTTGCGTCTATCGTGTAGCCGTCACGCGTCTCTTGTTTCAAGTTGACCAGTTCCATATACTCTTTAATCTATCATTGGCAATGTACTTTAGAATTGCCAATGCGTTTCTTCTCATTCTTGATAATAGACTTACTCGATTCTTTATCGTTGCAAAGGTACTACTTTTTAGTGAATTATGAATGACTACCTTTGGAAAAGTAGAGAAAAGGACAGAGTCTTCTCCTCCGTATCTCGTATTTAGTCTTATTCGCATCATGTGATGGTTGGCAGCAGCAAAAGTAACGGATGAAAACACAGAGAAATGATGCTTTTTGGTGTTTCCATCTATTTTTTTGTGGGAAAATCGTGAGTTGTATTAGAAAGAATCCATATCTTTGTAGCATGAACATCAAAATAGGAATGGACGCGAAGCGCATCGTGCGCAACGCGTCGGGCTTAGGAAGCTATGGACGCAATCTGGTCAATGCGCTGACCGGCAGCAGTGACTGTCCCGAACTCGTGCTCTATGCCCCCGACGAGGGGCGCGCCGACCTGCGTGGTCAGGTTCACGCGTCAGAGCGGTTGCGGTTTGCCTATTCGGGCAAGCACTGGCGGCTGGCCCAGGACCTGTGGCGCGGCAAGGGCATCGTGACGGATCTGCGGCGCGACGGCATCGACCTGTATCATGGACTCACCGGTGAACTGCCCCAGGGCGTGCGCCGTGCGGGCATCAAGACCGTAGTGACGATCCACGATCTCATCTTTCTGCGCCATCCCGAATACTATCATCGGCTCGACGTGATGCTCTATCGCCGCAAGTTCTACCGCACGCTGCGCGAGGCCGACCGCATCATCGCCATCAGCGAATGCACCAAGCGCGACATCCTCTACTACTCCGATTACCCTGCCGACCGCATTGATGTCATCTATCAGAATTGCAGCAGCGACTTCCGGCGCACCGCCGGCGACGACGAGCGGGCGGCAGTGCGGCGCCGCTATGCGCTGCCCGACCACTATATCCTCAACGTCGGCACCATCGAGGAGCGCAAGAATGTGATGCTCGCCGTGAAAGCCCTGCCCCAGCTGCCCCGCCGGGAATGTCTGGTCATCGTCGGGCGCAAGACGTCCTACACCAATGAGGTAATGGAGTATGCCGCCCACCATGGTGTCGACGACCGCATCGTGCTGCTCCATGGCGTGCCTAATGCCGACCTGCCCGCGCTCTATCAGATGGCCGACGTGTTTGTCTATCCTTCGCGCTACGAGGGTTTTGGCGTGCCCGTTATTGAGGCAGCTCAGAGCGGGCTGCCTGTGGTGGCGGCCACCGGCTCCTGTCTGGAAGAGGCCGGCGGACCGGACAACAGCTATGTCGATCCCGACGACAGCGATGCCATGGCGGCGGCTCTCAACCGTCTGCTCGCCGATGACGAAGAGCGCCGGCGGGTGGCTCAGTGTGGCAGCGAATATGTCCGTCGCTTCGAGGGCAACCGTGTGGCAGAGCAGATGCTGGAAGAGTACAGAAGGGTGCTGGGGCGCTGAGAGGCAGAAATAGCAAGAAAATACAAGCCTGACAGCGCATGAAAAGCCACCGGGAGGATAGGGAATCAGAAAAAATAGCTAACTTTGCAGCATGAAAGCAAAATTTATAAGTTTCTATTTCCTGACGACCTTGCTCATGGGGCTGTTGTTCTTCTGTTATCTCTTTGCTGATACCACGGCAGAGATGATGGACTTTGTGGGCATGTGCTATTTTGTCACCTCGTGTCTGTCCCATGCGGCGCTGATCAACCTCGCCGTGTTCTTGGTGTTCTGTCTGCCTTGTGCACTGACCCATCATGAGAAGATCGGCCGCACGCTGACCATTGTTGCAGAGTGTCTTCTGCTGGTGCTGATCGTGGCTAATCTGGAGATCTTCCGTATCTATCGCTTCCATTTCAACGGCATCATCCTCAATATGCTCACCGGATCCGGCGCGGGCGAGATCTTCAATATTGGAGGTGTCGTCTACTTCAAGTCGGCGCTAATCATCGCCTTCCTTGTGCTCGTGGTCCTCGGACTCTGGTGGCTGGCGGGCAAATGGAGCTTCAGCCGTCGCCTTTCCCGTGGTCTGGCCTGGGGGCTGGTGGGCTGTCTGCTGGTAGCCAACGGTCTGCACACCTACGGCGCCTTCGTGCAGCGTGGCTCCATCATCAGTTCCACGCGTGTGATTCCCTATTATTTTCCATTGGAAGCTACCCGTACGCTGGAGAGCTGGGGAGTGAAGCATTCTCCCAATGTGCTGAACGCAAATGTGGGAAAAGGAAATGTCAACTTCCCGTTGCATCCTTTGAAGGTCGCCAATGCCAAGCGACCGAATATCATCTTCATACTCATTGACTCGTGGAACATGCGCACGCTGACCAAGGAAACGATGCCAGCGGCCTGGCAGTTTGCTATGGACAATCAGTGGTACCACAACCATTTCAGCAGTTCCAACGGTACGCGCTATTCCATCTTCGGCATGTTCTTCAGTGTGCCGTCGATCTATTGGAACAGCATGGAGAGCGGCCATGTCAGTCCGCCCTTCATCAACACGCTCTTGGACGAAGGCTACAACATACGCATCCACGCCAGTGCCACGCTGAAGAATCCGCCATTCTCCCGCATCGTCTTCCAGCGCGTGCCCCATCTGCAAACAGATACTCCGGGAGCAACCACCTACGACCGTGACAAGCGGATCACGGATGACTTCATCCGTGAGCTGCCCGAACTGAAGAAATCGGGCAAGCCTTTCTATTCCATGCTCTTCTATGATCTCGCCCATGCCATCGGTTTGCCGGCTGACAAAAACAAGCCTTTCCGTCCGGCATGGTCAGAGGCTGACTATTCCAAACTGACCAACGACATGGACCCCACGCCGTTTTTCAACCTCTATCGCAACTGTTGCTACAACATCGACCTCTTCCTGGCCCAGGTGTTCACGGCGCTGAAGCGTGAGGGACTCGACAAGAACACGATCATCGTGCTCACCGGTGACCACGGACAGGAGTTCAATGAGAACCATATGAACTATTGGACGCACAACGGTAACTTCTCGCGCTGGCAGGTCTGCGTGCCGCTGATCCTGCATATCCCCGGACAGAAGCCCCATCAATATGCCTACCGCACGACACACTACGACATCGTGCCCACGATGATGCACGACTATCTGGGCGTGACCAACCCAATCTCGGACTACAGCGTCGGTCATCTGCTTTCTGCCAGCCACGCTTCCCGTGCCTGGCAGGTGGTGGGCGGTGATCTGCAATATGCTTTTATCGCTCCGGGTGACGTGATTCTGAAGAAGGAGGGCGACGGCTCGCTGACAATTACCGACAAGCATCTGCGTCCGCTTCCCGGCTATCATGTCAACGTGAAGCAGTTCAATCAGGCAATGGATTGCCTGAACCGCTATTTCAAGAAATAGACAGATTGGAACCGCCTCACGGACTTGCCGCCCAACGACCTCGCTGGGAGAATAGGCGAGAGGCGTTATCCACTCTTTATATTGGGTAGTATTCTTGATTCCATTGCAATGGAATCAGGAATATATCTCAATTCTGACGCTATAAATTCTCAATTCTCCAACGAAAAGTTCTCAATTCTCCAACGAAAAGTTCTCAATTCTCTCTTCGCAAATTCTCAATTCTCTCTTCGCAAATTCTCAATTCTGTCATACTTTCTTCTTTGGGCTTGCTTTCTGTCTCTTTCCTTTTATTGTTGAAGCAGAAAGGAAGGATGGTCGTATCAGACGATTTTGCGCTGAGAGAGCGAAAGTCATCAAAATATAACTTAATTTATTTCCGTATCAGCCCAAATCTGTGTAATTTTGCGGCTGTTATGAAGGTTGCAGATTACATCATCAGAATGTGGAAGCATGTCGCGCTGGTTGCCGTGTGTCTCTGCATGGTGGTTGCCGCCCATGCACAGGGCGACATCGACCATCCGGGCCATGTCAATCCCGAGGATATGCAGGTGGATATGGACAACCCCACCTTCGTGCCGATGGTGAAGGTAGGCAAGGTGCTCATGGGGCGTGACTCCATCCAGTATGTAGAACTCAATAATGTGTGGGTGTTCACTCAGCCTGTTTTCAAGAACGCGCAGGAGCGTGCTGCCTTCAACCGCCTGGTCTACAATGTGAAGAAAGTGCTCCCCATTGCCAAGGAAGTCAACCGCATCATCATCGAGACCGGCGATTACCTCGAGACACTGCCCAACAAGAAGGCCAAGGACGAGCACATGAAGCGCGTGGAGGCCGACATCAAGAAGGAATACACGCCACGCATGAAGAAGCTCACCTACAGCCAGGGTAAGCTGCTCATCAAGCTCGTCTATCGCGAATGCAACAGCTCCAGCTACGACCTCATCAAAGCTTTTCTCGGTCCCGTGCGTGCCGGCTTCTACCAAGCCTTCGCCTGGGTGTTTGGCGCCAGCCTGAAAAAGGACTATGAGCCCAAGGGCGTCGACCGCCTCACAGAGCGTGTCGTGCTCCTCGTGGAGGCGGGACAGCTGTAGAATTAGCTTTACAAAAGTCTGTCAACTTTCTCTTGTATTCTAGAGAGAATAATGGCGGCTTTTGAGCAGAAAAGGCTTGTGAAATCCAGCAAAAATCATTGTCTTCTTATCAGAAAGGCTTTCTGTAGTGATCAGAAACGGTTTCTGTAGTGGTCAGAAACCGTTTCTGAGGTGGTCAGTAAAGCGTGCTGATAGGGTCAGAAAGGCTTTCTGACAAGAGCAAATCAGTAGTATCAAAGGAAGAAAGTGTGTTGGCAAATTACAAGTGATTGGCTTTCAGTGAGTTGTAGAAATGTGCTGAAATTCACGTCTTTTCCGTCAAATACCCACTTGTTTCAGAAAATCGCATTCTCAGAGGCCGAAAATTGTCAGAAAGCAAGACAATTCAGAGCGTGACAAGCGCTTCTGTTGGCAGTCTGACAATGTTGCCGTGGGAAAGTCGTCGTGGTTATTTCTATTTTCTTCCTCCAAGTTTTGCTTATCTGAAAGGAAAAGGTTATATTTGCAACAACGATAAGCAACAAGACGATGAACAACGATTTCAAGCGCATTCCCTATGGCATCTGTGACTTTAAGCAGGTACGGAGGGAAAACAAATATCTGGTGGACAAGAGTATGTTCTTCGAGCGGATGGAACGGGCAGGCAACTTCCTTTTCCTTGTACGCCCGCGCCGGTTCGGCAAGAGTCTGTTCCTGAACATGCTCGAAGCCTACTACGACATCAACGAGAAGGACAACTTCCAGGAGTTGTTCAAGGGAATGTATGCCGCTGAGCATCCGACGGAGTATCGCAACAAATACCAAGTGCTGCATCTTGACTTCTCGTTGGTGGGTAGTGATGTGGAGAATCTGAGGACAAATTTCAGTAGTTACCTAACCAGTTGCTGTGCAACCTTTGTTAGAAAATATGCCTCTTACTATCCAGATGGAGTTGCTGAAGAAGTGCTCCGAGGCAAGACGGGTATGGACATACTCAACCGTCTCAACCTTGCCGCACATGCGGCAGGATGCCCACTATACCTTATTGTCGATGAGTATGACAACTTCACCAACAACGTGCTGAACGTGAAGGGGCAACAGGCTTACCACGATCTTACTCATGGAACAGGCTTCTACCGTGACGTGTTCAAACTATTCAAGCCAATGTTTGACCGCATTATCATGCTCGGCGTGTCGCCGATTACACTTGATGACCTGACGAGCGGATACAACATTGCGCTGAACATGACCATCGATTCGCGCTTCAACCAGATGCTCGGCTTCTCTGAAGATGACGTGCGACAGATGATCCGCTATTACAAAGAGGTGGGTGCCATCAAGCCGGAAGTCTCCGAGGACAGTATCATCGCTGATATTAAGCCGTGGTATGACAACTATTGCTTTGCAGAGGACAGTTTCGGTACTGAGCCCAGTATGTTCAATAGCGACATGGTCTGCTACTATCTGAGTACACTTATAGACAAGGGGAAGAGACCTAAAGAGATGATCGACCCGAACACGATGACGGACTACGGCAAGCTGAAGCGTCTTATCAAGATAGACAAGACCGAAGGCAAGCGTACAGAGATCATTCATAGCATTGCTGAGAATGGCTTTATCAAGGCTCACATAGTCTCTCATTTTCCAGCTGAGCGGATGATGGAATTTGGTAATTTCGTCAGTCTGCTCTATTATTATGGCATGCTCACGATCGGCGGAGTGATTGGTGAACGGCTCAAGCTTATCATTCCCAACAACAATGTCCGGCTGCAATACTATCAGTATCTCTTAGAGGAATACAGTAGCATCCATTCCGTCGATATTTCCGGATTGGATGATTACTTAGACCAGGCTGCACTCGACGGCAACTGGCAGCCGCTTCTCGCGTTCATCTGCAAGGCTTACCACGACACCACGGCTGTGCGCCAGCTTATCGAGGGCGAGCGCAACCTGCAAGGTTTCATGAATGCCTACCTTACGCTGACCAACTATTATCTTGTGGCTCCCGAGATGGAGTTCTCTCACGGCTATTGCGACTTCTTCTTGCTGCCCAACTATACAGTTTATCCGATGGTGGCCCACAGCTATATCCTGGAGCTGAAATACCTCAAAACAAACGCTACCGAGGCTGAGGCTACCCAGCAGTGGACTGATGCCGTTGCGCAGATCAAGGCCTATGCCACTGACCGAAAGCTGCAGAGTATGCTTCACGGCACGCAGCTCCACCTTATCGTGGTGCAGATCAAAGGCTACGATTTGGTGAAGATGGAGGAAATAAGATAAAGGTAAAAAAGTAAAAGAGTAAAAAGAGACATACATAAGCGTATCAACGATAAGCAACAAGACGATGAACAACGATTTCAAGCGCATTCCCTATGGCATCTGTGACTTTAAGCAGGTACGTAAGGAAAATAAATATCTGGTGGACAAGAGTATGTACTTCGAGCGGATGGAACGGGCAGGCAACTTCCTTTTCCTCGTACGCCCGCGCCGGTTCGGCAAGAGTCTGTTCCTGAACATGCTCGAAGCCTACTACGACATCAACGAGAAGGACAACTTCCAGGAGTTGTTCAAGGGAATGTATGCCGCTGAGCACCCGACGGAGTACCGCAACAAGTACCAGGTGATGCATCTCGACTTCTCGTTGGTGGGTAGTGATGTGGAGAATCTGAGGACAAATTTCAGTAGTTACCTAACCAGTTGCTGTGCAACCTTTGTTAGAAAATATGCCTCTTACTATCCAGATGGAGTTGCTGAAGAAGTGCTCCGAGGCAAGACGGGTATGGACATACTCAACCGTCTCAACCTTGCCGCACATGCGGCAGGATGCCCACTATACCTTATTGTCGATGAGTATGACAACTTCACCAACAACGTGCTGAACGTGAAGGGGCAACAGGCTTACCACGATCTTACTCATGGAACAGGCTTCTACCGTGACGTGTTCAAGCTATTCAAGCCGATGTTTGACCGTATCATCATGCTCGGCGTCGCTCCCATCACACTCGACGATCTGACGAGCGGATACAACATTGCGCTGAACATGACTATCGATTCGCGCTTCAACCAGATGCTCGGCTTCTCAGAGGATGACGTGCGACAGATGATCCGCTATTACAAAGAGGTGGGTGCCATCAAGCCGGAAGTCTCCGAGGACAGTATTATCGCTGATATTAAGCCGTGGTATGACAACTATTGTTTTGCCAAGGACAGTTTCGGTCGTGAGCCCAGCATGTTCAACAGTGATATGGTGTGCTACTATATGAGTACGCTTGTCGATACAGGACACAAGCCGGAAGAGATGGTCGACCCGAACACAAAGACTGACTACAAGAAGCTGCGCAACCTTATTGAGATCGGCAATATGACGGAGGAGCGTCGGCAAACGATTTACGACATTGTGCATACGGGCTACACTTACGCAATGATCAATAGCTACTTCCCTGCTGAGAGCATTACCGATGAGGACAACTTCGTCAGTCTGCTCTTCTACTACGGCATGCTCACCATCCGCGGTACCTTAGGCGCAATGCTGAAGCTCGGCATTCCGAACAACAACGTACGCAAACAGTACTACAACTATCTGATACTGGCCTTCCAGCAGATTCACCCTATTGCTGTCTCGCAACTCAACGTTCCATTTTATCAGGCAGCTTTGGAGGGCAACTGGCACCCGATGATGGACTATATCCTCAAGGCTTATCACGACACTACCGCCGTGCGGCAGCTGATCGAAGGCGAGCGCAACTTGCAAGGTTTCATGAATGCTTTCCTCTCGCTCGACCCTTATTACCTTGTAGCTCCCGAGATGGAATTCAGCCACGGCTATTGCGACTTCTTCCTGTTGCCCAACTATACGGTCTACCCGATGGTTGCGCACAGCTATATCCTGGAGCTGAAGTACCTCAAGACTGACGCTACCGATGCTGAGGCTACCCAGCAGTGGACTGATGCCGTTGCGCAGATCAAAACCTATGCCACCGACCGCAAGCTGCAGAGTATGCTCCACGGCACGCAGCTCCACCTCATCGTGGTGCAGATCAAAGGCTACGATGTCGTGAAGATGGAAGAAATAATATAAAAGAGTAAAAAGAGACATACATAAGCGTATCAACGATAAGCAACAAGACGATGAACAACGATTTCAAGCGCATTCCCTATGGCATCTGTGACTTTAAGCAGGTACGGAAGGAAAACAAATATCTGGTGGACAAGAGTATGTTCTTCGAGCGGATGGAACGGGCCGGCAACTTCCTTTTCCTTGTCCGTCCGCGCCGCTTCGGCAAGAGCCTGTTCCTGAACATGCTCGAAGCCTACTACGACATCAACGAGAAGGACAACTTCCAGGAGTTGTTCAAGGGAATGTATGCCGCTGAGCATCCGACGGAGTACCGCAACAAATACCAAGTGCTGCATCTCGACTTCTCTCGTGTGGGTAGTGATATTGAGAATCTGAGTAGCAATTTCAATAACTACCTGAGCGGTCAATGTGAGTCTTTGATTAGGAAGTACGCATCTCTCTATCCGAAAGGCTGTGAAGACGAGGTGCTTCGTGGAAAGACTGGTATAGACATGCTCAACCGTCTTAATAATGTTGCAAGAGATTCTGGTTGCAGCCTCTACCTGATCGTTGATGAATATGATAACTTTACCAATAATGTTCTTAATGTGAAGGGACAGCAGGCTTACCACGACCTCACTCACGGCACGGGCTTCTATCGCGATGTATTTAAGCTTTTCAAGGGAATGTTTGACCGCATCATCATGCTCGGCGTGTCGCCGATTACACTCGATGACCTGACGAGCGGCTACAACATTGCGCTGAACATGACCATCGATTCGCGCTTCAACCAGATGCTTGGCTTTTCAGAGGATGACGTGCGACAGATGATACGCTATTACAAAGACGCAGGTGCCATCAAACCGGAAGTCTCCGAGGATAGTATCATCGCTGATATTAAGCCGTGGTACGACAACTATTGTTTTGCTAAGGACAGTTTCGGTTGTGAGCCCAGCATGTTCAACAGCGATATGGTGTGCTACTACATGTCCACACTCGTGGATACGGGTAAAAAGCCCGATGAGCTCATCGACCCGAACACGATGACAGACTACGGTAAGTTGAAGCGTCTTATCAAGATAGACAAGACCGAGGGCAAGCGTACAGAGATCATTCACAACATCGCGGAAAAAGGCTTCATCAAGGCCCGCGTGGTCTCTCATTTCCCAGCCGAGCGGATGATGGAGTTCGGTAACTTTGTCAGTCTGCTCTATTATTATGGCATGCTCACGATTGGCGGAGTGATTGGCGAACGGCTCAAGCTTATCATTCCCAACAACAATGTCCGGCTGCAATACTATCAGTATCTCTTGGAAGAATACAGTAGCATCCATTCCGTCGATATTTCCGGATTGGATGATTACTTTGATCAGGCTGCACTCGACGGCAACTGGCAGCCGCTTCTCTCGTTCATCTGCAAGGCTTACCACGACACCACGGCCGTGCGACAGCTCATTGAGGGCGAGCGCAACCTGCAAGGCTTCATGAATGCCTACCTTACGCTGACCAACTATTATCTTGTGGCTCCCGAGATGGAGTTCTCTCACGGCTATTGCGACTTCTTCCTGCTGCCCAACTATACGGTCTATCCGATGGTTGCCCACAGCTATATCCTAGAGCTGAAATACCTCAAGACAGACGCTACCGAGGCTGAGGCTACCCTGCAGTGGACCGATGCTGTCGCGCAGATCAAAACCTATGTAACCGACCGCAAGCTGCAGAGTATGCTCCACGGCACGCAGCTCCATCTCATCGTCGTGCAGATCAAAGGCTACGATGTCGTGAAGATGGAAGAAATAAGATAAAGGTAAAAAAGGAAAAAGGGAAAAGGGTAAAAAGGAGAGAAGGAACTAAGAGTAATCATAAAAAGAATCAGTGAAGAAGAGAGTAAACATAGGAGTCTTGCTGTTGGTGTTGATGACGCTAATGAGTTGTGGCAGCAAGCCAAAGGCCATTCGCTCTGCACAGGACTTACCGGGCAGTAAGATCGGCGTGCAGCTGGGTACTACCTCCGACACAAAGGTGTCTAAGATGGAGCACGACAAGGCTGGCACGCAGGTAGAGCGCTTCACCAAGACGGCTGATGCCATACAAGCACTCTTGCAGGGCAAGGTCAACTGCGTGGTGGAGGATGAGCAGCCCGCCAAGGCTTTCGTGGCGCAAAACGATGGGCTGGCTATTCTGCCACATGCCTATAGCACAGAGCCCTATGCTTTCTGTGTGGCACACGGACGGCGCGACCTCGTGCGAAACATCAACCATGCGCTCCAACTGTTGCGCAACGACGGCACGCTCGACACCATCGTCAACCGCCATCTACGTCAGAAGATGAGCATCGCCTACCAGCCGAAGGCCATCGGACGACCCAACGGGCGGCTCGTCGTGGCTACCAATGCCACCTTTCAGCCTTATGAGTATTACGACAACGGACGCGTGGTAGGCATCGACATCGACATCATGCAGGCCGTGGCCGATGTCCTCGGCATGACGCTGCAAGTGGAGGATATGAACTTCGACGCGGTGGTCACCTCGGTACAGACCGGAAAGGCCGATGTCGGTGCCGCCGCTCTCACCGTCACGCCCGACCGTCTGCGCAACGTCAGCTTCACCGAGCCTTACGCCCGCAGCCGGCAGGTCATCATCGTGAGAACCTCACATCACGAGGCGCGCTCGCAGAGCCTTGTGCAAAAGTTCCGGCAGGATTTCCTCGTCGAAGGCCGCTACCTCTATCTGCTGCAAGGCCTTGGCAACACACTTATCATCACGCTCTTCGCCATCCTCATCTCGCTCTGCCTCGGCTCGCTCATTGCTATCGTGCGCACCACCCATGACCGAACCGGCCGCTACGCCGTGCTCAATGCCCTGTGCAAGCTGTATCTCGTCATCATCCGCGGCACGCCGACGATGGTGCAACTCCTTATTATATATTATGTCATCTTTGCCGCTGCCGACGTGAGCAAGGTGCTCGTAGCCATCGTGGCCTTTGGCATCAACTCTTCGGCCTATCTGGCTGAGGTGGTGCGCAGCGGCATCATGTCCATCGACCGAGGACAGAGCGAAGCAGGGCGCTCGTTGGGACTGAGCTATGGCCAGACGCTGCGGCTGATCATCCTGCCACAAGCCTTCAAAAATGTGCTGCCCGCCATCGGCAACGAGCTCATCACCCTGCTTAAGGAAACGTCCATCAGCGGTTATATAGGCTTGGTAGACCTCACCAAGGGCAGCGACATCATCCGCAGCATCACTTACGATGCCATCCTGCCTTTGGGCGTGGTGGCCATCATCTACCTTGCCATCGTGCTCAGCCTGTCATCGGCAGTGGGTGTGCTGGAAAAGAAACTTCGTAAAAATGAAAGATAAGACGCTCATCACCATCGACCATCTCTGCAAGGCCTTCGGCGACCATGTAGTGCTTCGCGACATCAGCACCACCATCCGCGAGGGCGAGGTCGTCGCCATCATTGGCCCTTCGGGTTGTGGCAAGTCCACCTTTCTCCGCAGTCTCAACCTGCTGGAGCGCCCCACCTCTGGCCACATTCTTTTTGAGGGCACTGACATCACGTCGCCCGAAATTAACATCAACAAGATGCGGGAACGTATCGGCATGGTGTTTCAGCAGTTCAACCTCTTTCCCAACATGACCATTCGTCGCAACATCATGCTGGCTCCCGTGACATTGGGAAAGCTGTCCCGGCAGGAAGCCTCCGCTACTGCTGACCGCCTACTCCAGCGTGTGGGACTTGCTGATAAGGCTGATGCCTGGCCCGACAGCCTCTCGGGAGGACAGCGGCAACGTGTCGCTATCGCGCGGGCGTTGGCGATGAATCCCGACGTGATGCTGTTCGACGAGCCTACCTCTGCCCTCGACCCGGAAATGGTGGGCGAAGTGTTGCAGATCATGCGTGACTTGGCTCACAGTGGCATGACGATGGTGGTGGTCACTCACGAGATGAGCTTTGCCCGCGACGTGGCCTCGCGTGTGCTCTTCTTCAATGGTGGCGTCATCGAGGAAGAGGGCAAGCCTGAGGACATCTTCAGCCATCCACGGTCAGAAAGGCTCAGGAGCTTCCTCAAAAGATAGATTTCTGCCATTGCCGTTATTTTCTTTTCATTTTGAGTCAAACAACAAAATTATTTTGTATCTTTGTCACGTAATTGGGAGATAAACCTTCATAAGCAAAGAGAGATGACAGAGATATTTTCAGCCGATGGGTGGCTCAACACCGTGATCACTAATATAAATAATGTGTTGTGGACCTACATTCTTGTAGCTGTCCTTATCGTTTGCGCCGTGCTGTTCACGGTCAAGACGCGTGGTGTGCAGTTCCGCATGGTCGGTGAGATGATACGTCTGTTGGGCGACTCCACGAAGAAGACCCATGAGAAACATGTCTCGTCGTTCGAGGCTTTCGCCGTCTCCATAGCCTCACGTGTGGGTACCGGCAACCTTGCCGGTGTGGCCACTGCCATTGCTGTGGGCGGACCGGGTGCTATCTTTTGGATGTGGATCATCGCCCTGCTTGGTTCGGCTACCGCCTTCGTGGAGTCTACGCTGGCCCAACTCTATAAGCGCAAGACCGAGGGGAGCTATATCGGCGGCCCCGCCTACTACATGATGTTTGGCTTGCACAAACGTTGGATGGCACGTCTCTATGCCGTGCTGATCACCATCACCTTTTGCATGGCCTACATCTCCATACAAAGCAACACCATCTGCGGAGCCATGCAGGGAGCCTTTGGCGTGCAGCCCTGGGTGATGGGACTCATTCTTGTGGTGCTCTCCACGGCCTGCGTTTTTGGTGGTATCAACCGTATCGCAAAGGTCAGCAGCATCTTTGTGCCCGTGATGGCTGTGCTTTATATTCTCTTGGCGCTGGTCATCCTCGCCGTAAACATTCAGCTTGTGCCCCGCATGTTTGCGCTCATTATTGAGAATGCCTTCGGCTTCCGGCAGTTCACCGGTGGTACCTTTGGCGCCATGATGATGACGGGTATCAAGCGCGGACTGTTCTCCAACGAGGCCGGTGAAGGCTCCGCGGCCTGCGCGGCCAGCATTGCCGATGTCAGTCATCCTGTCAAGCAAGGGCTGGTGCAGGCACTCAGCGTCTTCACCGACACCCTGCTCATTTGCAGTTGCACTGCCTTCATCATCTTGCTCAGCGGCGTGTACACCGACAACAGTCTCAATGGCATTCAGCTCACCCAGACAGCTCTGCAGCACGAGATAGGCAGCGCCGGTCCCACATTTGTCGCCGTAGCCATCTTCATGTTTGCCTTTTCTTCGATCATCGGCAACTATACCTATGGCGAGATGAACGTGAAGTTCCTCACCGCCGACCGCCGTTGGCTGACCTTCGTGCGGGTGATGAACGGTATCGTCATGGTGCTCTTCGGCGCTTTGGCCAGTCTCGATTTGGTGTGGAATCTCGGCGATCTGTTCATGGGTTGCATCACGCTGTGCAACCTTTTCGCCATTGTCAAGCTCCATCCGCGTGCCGTCTTCCTGCTGAAAGACTATATCCGGCAGAAACGTGCAGGCATTAAGAGTCCCACGTTTCATAAGCGTCAGATGCCTGAGATCGCCGATGAGCTTAGTGCATGGTAATAGCGTTGCTATGTAAAGAAAGATGATCTGTTGACTTGATTTTAGATATGAAATGATAGGTTACTAGGCTTTTTTCTTAGATTTTATAGCGAAAGTTTGGGAATTTACATATTTTGATATAACTTTGCAATCGTATTTTAAAATGCGTAAAAAGATTGCCCGCTTATTTGTGAGTTTGACAGGAAGTACCGTATCATTTTTGGAATGAAAGGACTCTATAGCCCATGATAGCGGTGTTGCAGGATGTGATATTCTGATGATTTAACTACGCAATAATGGAGAGAATTAGTATTTGGACGAAGTAATAATAAGAACACAATTAACATTTTATTTAAAATCAAAGAGAGTCTATGAAGAAAAGGTTAAGTATGATCCTTGCCTGTCTGTTCCTCTTTGTTGGTATGGCGTTAGCCCAAACGACGATTTCGGGCACAGTCATATCGCAGGAAGACGGTGAGCCGATCATCGGTGCCTCTGTCATGGTAGACGGGGGAAGTAAAGTCGGAACAGTCACAGACACCGACGGACATTTTTCGCTTTCTGTGCCTGCCGGCAAGAAACTGGTGATCAGCTATATCGGCATGAAAAGCCAGACAGTTGTTGCCAAACCCAACATGAAAGTAACATTGCAGTCTGATGACCGTACTTTGGGCGAAGTCGTGGTCACCGGTCTGACCACGCAGGACAAGCGCCTGTTCTCCGGTGCCGCAACAAAGATCGACGCCTCCAAGGCTAAACTCGACGGTGTGGCCGACATCAGCCGCTCGCTCGAAGGACGTGCCGCCGGTGTGAGCGTGCAGAACGTCAGTGGCACCTTCGGTACTGCGCCGAAGATCCGTGTGCGTGGCGCTACTTCTATTTTTGGTAGCTCGAAGCCGCTGTGGGTCGTCGATGGTGTCATCATGGAGGACATTGCCGACGTCGACGCCAGCTCACTGTCATCGGGCGACGCCAAGACTTTGATTTCCTCTGCTATTGCCGGACTCAACGCCGACGATATCGAGAGCTTCCAGATTCTGAAGGACGGTTCCGCAACATCTATCTACGGTGCGCGCGCTATGGCTGGTGTGATTGTCGTGACCACGAAGAAAGGTAAGGCAGGACAGAGCCATATCAGCTACACGGGTGAGTACACCATGCGCCTGAAGCCAAGCTACAGCAACTTCAACATCATGAACTCTCAAGACCAGATGGGCGTCTACCAGGAGCTGCAGCAGAAAGGCTACCTCAACTACGCCGAGACAGCCAATGCTATGAACAGTGGTGTCTATGGACGTATGTACCAGCTGCTCTCTGAGTACGATGCCACCAAGGGACAGTTCGGGCTGGAGAATACCGAGGCTGCTAAGAATGCCTACCTGCGTGCTGCTGAATATCGCAACACCAACTGGTTTGACGAGCTCTTCTCTACCGCCATCATGCACAACCACAGTGTGAGTGTCTCCGGTGGTACGGACAAGGGACAGTATTATGCGTCACTCTCGGCTATGTTCGACCCGGGATGGTATAAGGCCAGCAAAGTACAGCGCTATACTGCCAACATTAATACGACTTACAATCTGAGCAAGCACGTTGATGTCAACCTCATCGGCAACGCCTCCTATCGTAAGCAGAAGGCACCAGGATCGCTCAGCCGCAGCATCGATCCCGTCAGCGGTGGCGTGAGCCGTGACTTCGACATCAACCCTTACTCTTATGCGTTGAACACCTCGCGTACCCTCGATCCCAACGAGTACTATACGCGCAACTATGCCAAGTTCAACATCTTCAATGAGCTGGCCAACAACTATATGGACCTCAACGTCCACGATATCCGTGTGCAGGCCAGCATCGACTACAAGCCCATCGACAAGGTGAAGCTGACAGCCTTAGCTGCCATCAAGAGTGCCTCGTCGGCCATGGAGCACAATGTCAAGGACAACTCCAATCAGGCTCTGGCTTATCGTGCTATGGGCACCACGACTATCCGTGACAATAACCCATACCTCTACACCGATCCTGACAACCAGTTTGCGCTGCCTGTCAGCATCCTGGAGAACGGCGGTATCTATGACCGCACCGACAACAGCTTCTTTGGTTGGGACACCCGCTTATCAGCATCCTACAACGATGTCTTCAACGACTCGCATATCGTCAACCTCTATGCCGGTATGGAGACTAACTGCGTGGACCGCAAGCAGACCTGGTTCCGTGGCTGGGGCATGCAGTTCAGCGATGGTGAGATTCCCTTCTTCAACTACATGGCCTTCAAGAAGTGGCAGGAGCAGGGTACTGACTACTACACCATGTCGAACAGCCATATCCGTAGCGTGGCCTATTTCGGCACCGGCACCTATTCTTATAAGGGCCGCTATCAGGTCACCGGCACCTTCCGCTACGAAGGTACCAACTACTTAGGCAAGGCTACTTCAGCCCGCTGGTTGCCTACCTACAACGTTTCCGGTGCATGGAATGCCCACGAGGAGAGCTGGTTCAGCAATGTCTTCAAGAATGCGCTCACCCACGCTACGCTCCGTCTGAGCTACTCGCTCACCGGCGACCGTCCTCCTGTGACCAACTCTCTGCCTGTCTTCACGGCAACAGTGCCATGGCGTCCGTTCACAACCATACAGGAGAAGGGCTATGCCGAGGAGATTGGCAACAGCGACCTGACCTATGAGAAGAAGCGTGAGTTCAACCTCGGCTTCGACTTCGGTTTCCTCAACAACCGCATCAATCTTACCACAGACTTCTACTGGCGTCGCAACAAAGACCTCATCGGCTATGTCAACAGTCCGCTCTATGGTCCATGGAATCTTGCCAATGTCGCTGCCATGAAATCAAATGGTATTGAAGTCTCGCTGAGCACGACAAACATCAAGTCCAAGGATTTCAGTTGGGAGACCAACTTCATCTACTCCTGGACCCACAACGAGATTACCAGCCTCTTCTCTCAGGCCCGCATCATCGACCTCGTACAGGGTACTGGTTACAGTATGGTCGGCTATCCCGTCAACTCTATCTTCAGCATTCCCTTTGCCGGATTGAACCGTGAGGGTCTGCCTACGTTCTATGATGAGGACGGCAACGTCACCACCTCCGGCATTTACTTGCAGGAGCGTGATCCCGAAAAGCTGAAGTTCTTGAAATATGAGGGTCCCGCCGAGCCGACGACGACTGGGTCTTTGGGCAACGTGTTCCGCTACAAGAACTGGGAGCTCAACGTGTTCATCACCTATAGCTTCGGCAACAAGGTGCGTCTTGACCCTGTCTTCAGCAATGAGTACGATGACCTGACCTCCACACCGAAGGAGTTTCGCAACCGCTGGACCCACGCCGGCGACGAGAAGGTGACCACCATCCCTGTCATCGCCAGCCGCCGCCAGAACAAAAACGACAGCGAGCTCTCTGTAGCTTACAACAGCTACAACTACTCTTCCGAGCGCATTGCCAAGGGCGATTTCATCCGCATGAAGGAAATGTCACTGGGCTACAACTTCCCCAAGCAGCTCATCGCTCATGTGGGACTGAACAGTCTCTCACTGAAGTTGCAGGCCACCAACCTCTTCCTTATTTACGCCGATAAGAAACTCAACGGACAGGATCCTGAGTTCTTCAACACCGGTGGTGTGGCTGCCCCGACACCGAAGCAGTTCACGCTGACCTTAAGATTAGGTCTCTAACCCTTAGAATCGATAAAGACATGAAATTAAAGAATATCATATATACGGGTACGGTGGTTGCCACACTGTTGGCATCGATGACATCTTGCTCAGACTTCCTCGACAAGATGCCCGACAACCGTACACAGATGGACACAGACAGCAAGGTGGCCGGACTGCTCACCACTGCCTACAACACCAGCAGTAATCTGCTGCAGAACGAGCTGATGTCCGACAATATGGACTACATGGGCCCGCAGAACAGCCTCGGTGACCGTGAGGGCGACCTGATGTATTTCTGGAAAGACGACAAGGAAAACGGCAATGACTCGCCAGAGAACTTGTGGATGAATCTTAACGAGTGCGTCGGCAAAGCCAATCAGGCACTGGCCTCCATCGATGAGCTCGGTGGTGCTACCACCGAGTCGCTGCGCAACAGCAAGGGCGAGGCTCTGTTGCTGCGTGCCTACAACAACTTCCTGCTCACCAATGAGTTCTGCATGGCCTACAACAGCAAGACCAGCGACAAGGACATGGGTGTGTACTACAGCAAGCAGGTGGAGACGATGGTCGACAAGGACGGTCATCAGAAACAGCGTGGTACTGTGGCTGAGGACTATGCCAACATGGAGGCCGACATCGAGGCCGGTATCCCTCTGATCAATGACAGCTATACTGTTCCTAAGTATCACTTCAACAAGCAGGCTGCCTATGCTTTTGCAGTGCGTTTCTATCTCTATTATGAGAAATGGGACAAAGCCAAGAAGTATGCCGACCTGCTCTTAGGCAGCAACCCCGGTGCCTCGCTGCGCGACTACGCCGAGCTGGAGGCAATGCCATTGAGTACCTCCGACCAGGCTGTGAAAATTGGCGAGGCCTACTGCTCTGCCGAGAAGGAGTGCAACCTGCTCATTCAGACCAGCACCAGCAATGCCGGACTTGCACTGGGGCCGTGGAGATACTACAGACGCTATGCCCACACCAACTATCTGGCCGATACCGAAGGTCTGACCAGCAACAACGTCTGGGGCAACAAAAATAATGTCATCTGGAATCCCTTCACCAACAACCAGGGCGAGAGTGACTACTCTGTTGTCATGAAGATACCGTTTGAGTTTGAGTACACCGACCAGGTCAAGGGCATCGGCTACCGCCACGCACTGAACGTCAGTTTCACCATGGGCGAGGCACTGCTCAACCGTGCCGAGGCTGAGATCATGCTCAAAGACTACGATGCCGCATGCACCGACATGAACACGTGGATGCACAACTACTTCAAGACCGACTCCACACTCACGCCAGAGAGTGTACAGCAGTATTTCAAGAGCATCCCTTACGCCTACAGCGACGCCGACAAGATGACGGCCAGTCCGAAGAAGCACCTGCATCCCCACTTCGACATCGATGCTGAAGGCTCTGTTCAGGAGAGCATGTTGCAGTGTGTACTTGATCTGCGCCGCATTGAGACGTTGCATCAGGGACTGCGCTGGTTCGACATCAAGCGCTACAACATTGAGATTCCGCGCCGACAGATTGGTGCTGACGGAACTCCTGAGAAGAATCTCGACTGGCTCGTGCAGGACGATCCCCGAATGGCCGTACAGATTCCTCTGAGTATTGTGAGTGCCGGCGTTCCCAAGAACCCGCGCAATGGCAATGACGACTAACAGATTTAATAAACAGACCAAAGTATGAAAAAATATATATTAGGCTTATCGCTTCTGTCAATGGTGGCAGTGGGACTGACATCCTGCTCTGACGACGATCTCTCTGACCAGAGCGTCATCGTCGACTCGAAGACCAAGCAGAACGATTTCGACAAATGGCTCTACAACAACTTTGTCGTGCCGTTCAACATCGAGATCCAATACCGCTACGAGGACAATGAGTCCGACATGCAGTACTATGATGTGCCTGCCGACCTGAAGCAGTCGGTAGAGCTGGCACACATTATTAAATATACATGCGTGGATGCCTACACCGAGGCTGCCGGCATCAACTTCACGCGCAACTACTTCCCGAAGCTCTTCAGCTTCCTCGGCGAGTTCGAGTATGAGAACAATGGTACAATGAAGCTCGGTACTGCCGAGGGTGGCAAGAAGATTCGCCTGCTCGGTGTCAACCATCTCGACGAGTACATCACCAACCGTGCTGCTCTCGACGAATACTATCTGAAGACCATCCACCATGAGTTTGTACACATCGTCAACCAGACCAAGGACTATCCGCGTGAGTTCGACAAGGTGACCGCATCCGGCTATGTCAACGACGCATGGAGCTCTGACAATTACATCACCGGCTACACCCGGCGTGGCTTCGTGAGTGCTTACTCACAGAAGGAGGCCCGTGAGGACTTCGCCGAGATGGTCAGTGAGTATGTCACCAAAACACCGGCACAGTGGAACGCCCTGCTCAAAAGCGCGCTCGTCGTCGACGCCACTACTGGCAAGGTCACTGACCGCACCGGCTACGATGCTTTGCTGAAGAAGCTCGACATCTGCAAGCGTTACTACCGCGAGACCTTCAACATCGACCTCGACAAGGTGCGTGACGAAGTGGTCAACCGCGAGACCAATGTGGTAAATGGACATGTCGACCTGAAAAGTCTTAAATAGTTTTATAGATTAATGAGTATGAAAACAAATAAGATATTATTATATACGCTGCTTGCCCTTCCTGCCCTGCTCATGCAGTCCTGCTTGAAAGACCAGGAAGACATCTTCGACAAGCCGGCTTCCCAGCGTATGAGTGAGTACCTGCAAGGTGCTCAGGAAGCGCTGGTCAGCGCTCCCTACGGCTGGTCGTTTGACTACTATCCCGAGGGTAATCAGAGCTACGGTGGCTTCACCTATACCATCGGCTTCTCCAACGACGCTGACACCGTGCGTTTCGAAAACAACCCCGACGACGGCCAGCTCGTCTCTCTCTACAAGATGAAGACCGACGACGGCCCCGTGTTGTCCTTCGACACCTACAACAGCTTCCTGCACAAGTACGCTACGCCTACCGATGGCAAGTACCAGGCAGAGAAGGGCGACTTTGAGTTCGTCATCGACAGCGTGGGCAGCGACATCATCAAGGTGCACGGCAAGAAGACGGGCAACACCCTCTACCTGCGTAAGCTTACCGAGCCCGCCGCACAGTACATGCAGAAGGTGGTCGACATGGGCGACTCTTTCTTCCCCTCTGAGGCCGACCTCACCATCGGCGGCAAGCCCTATCAGTTAGTCTTCACCGACTTGACTAACCGTCAGGCCGACATCTACGACAATGGTACCTACCTCACTACCACTGCTTATAACTTCACCGACAAGGGTCTGCGCTTCTATCAGCCGCTGTCTCTCAACGGTGTCAGCGTGCAGGACTTTACCTACGACGACGACAAGCTCACGCTGTCTGCCGAAGGGGTGGTGACCAGTAAGTTTACAGTGTCGCCAAGTGTCATTGCCTCGCTTGTAGGCGATGTCCGTTCTGGCTATAACGGCAAGACGGTGACCAAGACCATTCCACATCTTGACCAATTCGACGTGACGTGTGATGCTTCTTGGGTTCACATCAGCAAGAATGGCAACAAACTCACCATCAAGGTAGATGCTACCACTGACACCAAGACAGCCCGCAGGGCTAAGATCGTCTTTAAAAATGGCGATTATACGGCTTCGGTCGGTGCCATCCAGTATGAACTCTCTGCACTCCTCGGCTCCTACAAACTCTCTTTCAAGGGTGGCTCTGAGTCGGCTACTATCGGTTACGGCAAGGCTGAAGACGGTTCGAAGGCTCTCTATCTGACCGTTCAAGGGGAGTATGCTACGCTCAAGTTCCCACTCCTTTATCTTGCTGGCTCTCAGTCTCTGCTCATGCAGTCAGGACAGCTCATAGGTACAGCATCGACCAACAGTGGGGCTACTTATAGCCTCGGCAATGTGTTCATCTATGGTGGTGGCAGTTATTGGTCGAGCTATCGCGACAACTTCTTTGATATGTTTGCCATTGCGCCCAAAGAAGACGGAAGTTTGAGCATCTCGCTTCAGGGTGCCCTGCTGTACACACCTGACGGCCAATCACTGCAGTCCACAGGTATGAACGTGGAGGAAATCTTCATCGAGGCCTTCGAGTCTTATCCGTTCACTTCGTCAGGTATCCTCGGCTATCTGGAGCGTTGGACGAGCCCCCTGCTGGTGAAGACCGCTTCGGCACCTGCCAAGGGCGGCGTAAGCACAGGTAACGTGGCTGGTAGCCGTGAGTACAAAATGCGTGCTATCAATCCCATGCGTCGCTCCTTCTTCGACTTCGCTCCTTATCGCATGGAGTCGGCTAAGCAGTTTAAAATCAAATAAAGACTTGTCACATGAAAAAGATATTCAATATTTGTATGGTGCTCGTCGCCGCTGCCACCACCTTTACGGCGTGCAGCGATGACAATGCCGGTGAGCAATATCTTAGAGAGAATACAGTTGGAGTGGTGAGCTCCAACCTCTCCTTCGACGCTGACGCTCATCAAGGTGGTGTGAAGTTCACGGCTCCGGCTGGTCAGCCTGCTACTGCTACGGTCAATGCCTCTTGGGCTAAGGCTGAGGTCACGGGTGACTCGGTTGTCGTCAGTGTTGCTAATAACCCTAAGCTTGAGAGCCGTTCTGCTCTGCTGACGATCAAGTGCGGCAACGATACAGCCAATGTGCCTATCAGTCAGAATGGATGCCGCTTCTCCTACAAGGGAGAAAGCGACTATAGCATCACCGATAAAGACACCACGATCGTGTTGCCTTTTAGTAAAGTGGGTGCTGAACCTCAACTGCTGAGCGACGATCAGGAGGCTTTAGCTTCTGTGGAGCAGCGTGATACCGCATTTGTTGTCAAGGTTAAGGCTAATACCACTGGTGAGATGCGTCAGATCAACCTCTTTGTTGACAATCAAGGAGTACAAGACACGGTGTCTGTTCGTCAGGGAGAGCTGAGTGACTTTGTGAACAAGGTTTTTTACTTCACAGGTTATGATCTCTCACAGCTTACAGAATCTACGACGTCGATAAACGAACTGTATGTGCAGTATACAGGTACGCTTGTCAAATCCGGAACCAAGATCTATCTGAGGCTTCCTGATGAAAGCATGAGTATTCCTTTGGAGTTTAATTCCTCGACATTGTCTTTTAAGGTGAAGGGTGGTCAGGTGGCCAGTACCTTTAAGTATTCGGGCAGCACCTATCGCTTATATACGTCTATATGGGATTTAACCGCCATGGATTTTGCTGAAGAGTATAAAGAGAAGAATGGTACAGCCATCAATAACAATTACTTCAGCAGTAAGTATCTGTCAATGGACGCTTATATGACAGCAGGGGCCACGGATAAATATAGCTATGTAGCCGGTTCGTTTGAGAACGCTCCTGGTAATGCGAGCTGGATTGCGTTGCTGATGGTATTTGCTAACTATCCATCTACACCTTTCAATGCCCAAATCCTTGGTATCGATGCTTACAAGCAGAATGCAAGAGGTGGTTATGTGTTCGATCAAGAATACAGTAAGTATTACCTTCCAAGCATCATTCATATTGTGGGTGCTACGGGTCAGGCAAAGAACAAGGTTGCGCTGCCAGAACTTAATCGCAGTATGGCAGAGCGTACTTTTTCTTTGTGCAAGGTGCGTAAGGCAGTATCTGTTTTCAAGAAGTAATCAGTTCTTGACGAGATAACACATTATTAAGTGAGGACATCCTGTGTTGGAAAGTCCTCACTTTTTTATGCCCTTTACCTTACTTGTTCTGTTCTTGATGATGCTAATTAAGTGATAGTATATAGCGAAAATGTAGTAATATGTATGATATTGTTATTTATTTTAGAATATTTCTTTCGTTTAGCTTTGATATATTAGATATTAATTGTATTTTTGCAATCGAATAATCGGATTGTTACTTTTATACATTATATAAATTTGAGAGCTTATGAAAAGATTTACTCTTTTGTTTGTAGCAGCCATTGTTTCTGTTGCTTCTTTTGCCCAGCAGAGATCTGGGAAAGCCTTCTTTTCGCAATTGCGGGCGCAGCGCACAGCCAAGATGGCCCAGTTGTCTGGTGTGGCACAGGTGAGCCGACGGGCGAATGTCTCTTCTGCCTTTGCCCAACCATTCGCCAATCGTAGCAGTCTGGCCAAGCGTGCCGGCGTGCGTAAGGCTGAGTCCAGCACACCTTATGAGGAAGGAAAATTCTCTTATGCGTTCAGTTCCAGCTATCAGTACATCAAGGGCGTTGGCCTCGCTACCGTACCTTTGGACACCACCATCGTCTATTCTAAGTTGTCCAAGGACTCTATCTTCGTCGATCTGCTGTCCAAGGGCTGGGGATTCATTGGTGCCAAAGTATACAAGTCAAGCATAGAGGGCATCGATTCACTGGAGTTTGCTCCTGGACAGGTAGTAGGAACTTTGAAGGATGGTACGAAACTGAGCATATACAGCGCAACATACACGCAAGGCTTGCAAGGCTTTGAGTTCTCCCGCACCGATGATCCTATCATAGCTTATTACGATCCAGAGAGCGGAACGATAATGAGTGACGGAAGTGCTATATGGGGCGTATTCGCCGGTGAGGACGCGACAGAAGCAATAGACAGTTGCTATCGCATGAACTTTTCAACGGTTGGACTGGTAGATGACTTCACAGCTTACAAGGGAACACGAACGCTGTCCTACACCAGTAAAAAGGGCACAGAGACAGATACCCATGATATCAGCTTCATCCCATCGACAGATGTAGACGAAAATGGCAATGAGACTACAACATATTACGTTCAAGGACTCTCGATGGCGGCAGCCGATTTAGGTGACTGGCAGAGTCTCACGTTGGGCACGTCTGATGATGGCAAGTCACCGATGTTGACATACAAAGGTGCGCAATATCTTAGTAATACATATCTGGCTCCTATTTTCTCTTATCCGGGAACAGCCGCCGAAGCGTTTGCTCAATCGATTTCATACGTAGGAACATTCAACAATGACTCCACTGAGCTGACGTTTACACCAAAGGACAAAGATGGTGTCATGTTTGATCTATTGCTTCAAGATGGAGGACTCTATTATTATCAATACCCTGAGACCATCAGCTTCACACTCAATTTCCCCAAGGGGACAACATCTGTGAGAGGTGTGAAGATCAATGCTACCGGTAGGGCCCGTGAAGAGTATTTCGACCTGGCAGGCCGTCGTGTAGACGCTTCGTATAAGGGACTTGTCATCCGTCGCACTGTGGATGCAAGCGGTAAGACGGAAGTGAGAAAGGTCGTCAGGAACTAAGCTCCCGCTTTCTTATAAACACACAATACATATATATCTGTTCTGAGACAAGGCTCTCACAACGGATATTACAACAAACAGAAAAGGCCAGCGCAAAATTTTGTTGCGCTGGCCTTTACTGTTTATTGTCACTCCCCACTATTCTCTTGTGGAGAGCAAGGCAAAACTATCTTTAGTTTCTTATCGGATGACTTTTTGGGTGTTTCCGTCCGCATCTTTCATGACGACAACACCTTTGGTCGTATTGTTGGCTTTTGTGCCCGAGAGCGTGTAGGTCTGTGGCTTGCCGTTATGACCGGCGGTAACGGTGGTGATGCCTGCTGATACGGACAGCGGGGTGTAGTGGAACGAGATCGTGCCATCAGTGGCCTGTTGTATGTTGGAGAGTCCCGCATTGCCGTCGACGCTGTAACCCGTGTAGAAACTCAGACGGGGCGACGAGGCACCGTTGAGCTGGTTGTTCAGATCAGTGGGATAGGTGTCGCTGTCCAGTGTCTGATTGTCGAGATTGTCGTCGGCAGGCACGATGGTCATGCGCGGATGGTCCTGGTAGCGTGCAGCGTTGACGACATTGCCGGCCCAAGAGCCTGCGTCGTAGTCGACATGTAGCACGAGCAGGCCGTGTCCGGGCAGTGCGCTGTCCCAGCGGTAGTCGCTGCGGTTCTCAAAGAGATAGTATTCGTTGCGGTTGTCGGGATTGGTGAGGATATAGGCGCCGCCACCGTCAGAGAGTCCCTTCATGGCTTTGACGTCGAGGGGCTGGTCTCCGAGCGTTGTCGGCGTTATCCATCCCATGAACACCTTTTCATAGGAAGTGTATCCGGCAGGCACCGTGCCGATGCCTGTTCCGCCATAGACATTTTGCAGGGCTTCCGGTCCGCCGTTGTAGCTTCCCGAGCACATCAGATCGTAACTGCCTGTACCCACATTGCCGCCGTAGCCCGTGTCATAGAGGTCGGGGAGTCCTAAACAGTGGGAAAACTCGTGGCAGATGGTGCCGATACCCATGTAGAACACCCGTTCCTTGCCGTTCAGTTCGGCGCGGATCATCTCATTGCTGCACGCATAGGTGTCGATGGTGACGCCATTGTAGTGCAGCGGCTGATTATCGCTGTCGCTCAGTGAGTATTTGTGTGGCCAGATGGTGTTTTCGTCGCCGCCGGTAGCCTCTCCCTCTCCTGCATAGATGATGTAGACCTGCTCCACCGTATCATCGCCGTCCCAGTCATAGTCGGCAAAGTTGACCTGGTCTTTGACAGCATTGCACGCGTCGATCACCATCTGCGGTGCGTTGGCGTCATTGCTGTTGTCGGTACGTGCGCCGTAATAGGCATAGGGATGGTTGAGGGTGACGGGGCCCACGACATCGAAGGTGAGGTCAAAGTTGCCGTTGCTCTGGTCGAGGAAATAGTTGTGCACGCTGCCGATGGCACCGCTCTTCGGGTCGGTATAGCCGTCCTTGTTGAGCATGTCGCTATAGAGAGTCTTGACATCTTTCTCGTCCGTGCCGAGTGTCAGCACATCAGCGGGGTTGGCGAACTGCTTGTTGCTGAACTGCACGAGGATGACCAGTCCTTTTTTCTTGCCCGTAACCACGGACGTGCGTGTGCCGACTCTCTGTGCGGCTTGACTGTGTGTCTGGGCATCCAGTGCCTCTACCTCGCTGAGCGATGCGGCGAGGCACTCTTCGTGGCCCTTGCGGTGGTCACGCGCATGTGCCAGCACGTCCGAGGCGACGAGATGTCCGCCGCGGATATGGGCGTAGTAGTAGTTGCCGTCGTGAGACACTACGGGAATGCCGTCGTCGGTGACAGCGTAATGGAAGTGCTCGTCGCCTACGAGTCTCAGCCGGAGCGTGGTGCCGTCGGCCTGACGTACGGAGCGCCACACCGGCATGGCAGGAATGGCAAGGAGCGAGGATGCAAACAGGGTTGCTAAGCAAAATGTAAATAGTCTCTTCATACAATCTGTGGATTCGTTATGCAAAGGTACGGCTTTTCTTTTATTCTCCCAAAATTTCAGTTCTCAAAGGTATAATTGATTTTACAGATGCTATCCGTCATGCGCAATGTTGTTTCGGCTGCAAACGCAAAAAAAGCCTTCTGCATCGATGCAGAAGGCTTTTTTAAGTTGGATAGAGATGATATCTAAATGAAGGCAGAGGCGGCTATTTCACCTCCCAAATGTCGTTGGTCTCGAGCAGTTCGGTGAAATTGTGATAAGGCTTTTGCTTCTTCACGTCCTCGATCTGCTGGTTGACGGCATCGTCGTAGGTGGGCGCCTCCACGTCGCGGATGACACCGAGGGCCACGGGGAAGCCGTGCTCATTGTCCATCATGGCAAGTTTGAGCTGAAGGGTATTGTCGGGGTTGTGGCTGTCGTGGATGAGTACGTCGTCGATGGTGTAGCCGTCTTTGCCGAGTTCCACGACTTTCAGTCCGAAGCCCTCCTGCACGAGGCCGTATTCATTGTTGGGTCCGAAGACGAGGGGTTTGCCGTCCTCGACATAGATGGCGTTTTGGGAGCGTCCCTCACGGGTGTAGATGGGGTCGTAGGCACCATTGTTGAAGATCATGCAGTTTTGCAGAATCTCGCAGACGGCGGCACCTTTATGGTGATAGGCAGCCTTGAGAATCTCCACGGTGTGGGCTGCGTCAGAGGCCACGGCGCGGGCGAAGAAGTGGCCGCGGGCACCGAAGCAGAGCTCAGCGGGGCGGAAGGGATCCTCCACGGTGCCGTAGGGACTCGACTTCGAGACGAAGCCACGTGGCGACGTTGGCGAGTATTGGCCCTTGGTCAAGCCGTAGATGCGGTTGTTGAGCAGGATCATGTTCAGGTCAATGTTGCGTCGCATGGCGTGGATGAAGTGGTTGCCGCCGATGGCCAGTCCGTCACCGTCGCCACTGATCTGCCAGATCGTGAGCTTGGGGTTGACCACCTTGGCGCCTGTTGCCACGGCGGCGGCACGCCCGTGTATGGTCTGCATGGCGTAGGTGTTGACATAGTACGGCAGACGGCTTGAACAGCCGATGCCAGAGATGACAGCCGTCTCGTAGGGCGGCACGCCGATTTCGGCCATGGCCTTTTGCAGGCTGGCCAGGAATGAATGGTCGCCGCACCCCGGGCACCAGCGTGGCTGGCCCTTCTTATAGTCGGCGGCGGTATAGGGTGATGTGCTTTGTTTTGCTTCCATAATACTTGATTTTTTGTTAAGGCATTGAGCTCATGATGCAGATAAAAACCCTTGTAGAGGCGATTATTGCAGCACGCGGGTCTCAAAGGTAGGGCCGGCCATCTGCTCCTCCGGCGTGACGATGATCTTCTCAAAGCCCTTGACGAGTTCGCTGACCACGAAGGGCTGGCCCTTGACCTGGTTGTACTGGAAGGGTACGAAATCGTTGATGCGGATGCGGAGCAGGGCAGCTAACTGGCCGAGGTTTTGCTCGGCGACGACGACCTTGCGGTATTTGAGCAGCACCTCTGCCGTGTTCTTCGGCAGCGGGTTGACATATTTAAACTGTGCCAACGCCACCTTGTAGCCTTTCTTGCGCAGCTCGGTCATGGCAGAATAGAGATGGCCGTAGGTAGAGCCAAAGCCCACGATGAGCAGGTCGGCGTCGTCCTTGTCGCCCTCTACCTCCAAGTCTGGCACCTCGATGTCAGCGACTTTTTGGAAGCGCAAGTGATCCATCTTGTTATGGTTCTCGGGTTCAGTGGAGATAGCACCGGTCTCGCCGTCCTTTTCCAGTCCACCGAGGATATGTGTGTAGCCCTCCTGTCCGGGGATGGCCCAGTAGCGCACCTGGTTTTTCGGGTCGCGCTGATAAGGCGTGTATTTGTATTTCTGTTCCGGTGTGACGTAGTGGGGATGTATCGGCGGCATCTTCTTGATGTCGGGCAGACGCCATGCCGACGAACCGTTGGCGATGAAGGCGTCGGTGAGGAGCACCACTGGCGTGAGATGCTCCAATGCGATCTTGGCAGCCATATAGGCAGCGTCGAAGCAGTCGGTGGGGCTGGTGGCGGCGATGACAGGCATAGGGCTCTCACCGTTGCGGCCGTAGAGCACCTGCAACAGGTCGGTCTGCTCGCTCTTTGTTGGCAGGCCTGTAGACGGTCCGCCACGCTGCACGTCGATGATGACGAGCGGCAACTCGTCGATGACAGCGAGGTTGATGGCCTCGCTCTTCAGGCAGATGCCGGGGCCGGAGGTGGACGTCACAGCCAGTGCACCGGCAAAGGCAGCACCGACAGCACTTGAGCAGGCACTGATCTCATCTTCGCTCTGCACGGTGATGACACCGAGACTCTTGTGCTTGGCCAGCTCGTGGAGGATGTCGGTGGCGGGAGTGATGGGGTAGGAGCCGAGATAGAGTTTCAGTCCGGCCCGCTCAGCGGCGGCGATGAGGCCGTAGGCCGTGGCTTTGTTGCCCGTGATGTCCATATAGCGTCCGGGCTGTTTGTGCTTGGTCTCGATGCGATAGGTAGAAGGCACGGAGGCGTGGGTGTTGGCACCATAGTGGTAACCGGCGTTGACAACCTTGATGTTGGCCTCGGCCACTCCGGGTTTCTTGGCGAATTTCTCCTTGAGGAAGTTGGCCACGAGGGTGAGGTCGCGGTTGAAGAGCCAGCAGACGAGCCCGAGTGCAAACATGTTGCGGCATTTCAGCACGGCCTTTGGTGGCATGCCGTCGTCGGCCAAGCACTCCTTGACCATGCGTGTGATGGGGCAGGCCACGACGCGGTCGGGGTCGATGCCCATCTCGCCGAGATAGTCATCACTGTGGAAGTCGGCCTTCTTCAGGTCGACGGGACCGAAGGAGTCTGTGTCGATGATGATGCAAGCCTGGGGTTTGGCATATTTATATTGTGTCTTGAGCGCAGCAGCGTTCATGGCCACGAGCACGTCGCATTTGTCACCTGGTGTATAGACCTTGCCCTCGCCGATGTGAACCTGATAGCCCGACACGCCGGTGAGCGAGCCTTGCGGGGCGCGGATGTCAGCGGGATAGTCTGGGAATGTGGAGATGCCGTTGCCCACAGTAGCGGACACGGTGGAGAAGATGTTGCCGGCCAGCTGCATGCCGTCACCGGAGTCGCCCGAGAAGCGGACCACCACGTCTTCCAACTCTTTTACTTCTACTTTTTCTGCCATACAATTTGTGTTTTATTGATAGTATAAGATCTTCTGTGTCTCGAAGATTGTTCGGTATTACTTAGTTTCGTTGATTTCTCGGCAAAGTTAAGTTATCTTTGCGATATAACCAAATGTTTATGCACTTTTGTTGCGGTGGTTTCTTTAAAACATATTTTTTGCCTCTTTTCTGCCATCTTTTCATGATTGTTGCATGGAATTGTTGAAAGCGTAAGAGAATTGTAGATATTCGGAACAAACAAGATGTCCAACTTATAACATAGAAACAGACAAGTTGGTGTGGAAAAGAGACCGTCGGAATATTGGTCAAACAAATGTTAGACAATTAGTCAAACAAATGTCAGCTACATGGATGACATATGTCAGCTACGCGTCTGACATTTGTTTGACCATTATTAATTTGCTTTTTTGGCGGCTTGCTACAGCCTATTAATACTTAAACGAGCTACCACCCAAGAACTCGCGGAGCAGGCTCGTCGGCGGGATGTCGCGGTTGGGGATCGGCTGGAAATACTTCAGGAACTTGCGCAGACGGTAAGCCTCGCTGTACTCCTCGCAGTTCTCCGGCACCTGCTCCAGGAGCGGCTCGGCCTGCTGCTTGATGACGGCGAGCTCGAAGAGCATGGCCGAGTTGAACATCACGTCGGCATTCTCCTGATAGGGGAAGATCCATTTGTTCTCACCCGCGCGCACCGACGGCCAGCGGTGGATCGTCTCCTGGGCGTTGACACCACGGTATTTATAGTCGCGGATGATGCGGCGCAGCAGTCGGTTGTCCGTCGTGGGGATGTAGTTGTGGTCGTCGAGCAGTATGGTCGTCAGCGCCGAGACATAGACGCGGAACTTCTGCGCTTCGGGGATTTGCGCGGTGAGCTCCGGGTTCAAGGCGTGGATGCCCTCGACGACGAGCACGTTGTTGTGCTGCATGCGCAGCTTCTTGCCGCTCTTCTCGCTGCGTCCCGTCTGGAAGTTATACTTCGGCAACTCTATCTCCTCACCACGGAAGAGCGCGTTGAACTGGTCGTTGATGAGCTTGAGGTTGAGGGCATAGATGCTCTCATAGTCATATTCGCCCTTGTCGTCCTTGGGCGTGTGCTCACGGTCGACGAAGTAGTCGTCGAGCGAGATCTGCAGCGGTTTGATGCCGTTGGCCAGCAGTTGTATGCTCAGTCGCTTGCAGGTGGTGGTCTTTCCGGAGGAAGACGGACCGGCGAGGAGCACGAGTTTCACGTCCTTGCGGCTGGCGATCTCGTCGGCGATCTCGGTGAGCTTCTTCTCCTGCAGAGCCTCCGAGACGTTGATCAGGTTGGTAGCCTGACCCTTGCGCACCATCTCGTTGAAGTCGCCAACAGTGCGCAGTCCCATGATCTCCTGCCAACGGTGATGCTCACGGAAGATCTCAAACATCTTGTCCTGCCGTGTCATCTGCGGCAACGTGCCCGGATCTTTGAGGTCGGGAATGCGCAGGAGCAGTCCGTTGAAATATTTCTCCAGTCCGAAGAGATAGATCTTCGACGTGTTGGTCAGCAGTGAGCCGTAGTAGTAGTCGACATAGTCGTCGATCTGATAATAGGTCGTGTAGAGTGAGCCGGCGCTGCGCAGGAGTTTTGATTTTGCCTTGTCGCCTTTCTCCTCAAACATCTTGACGGCATCCTCGGTGGGCACCTCAAAGCGGCGGATGGGCATCTTGGCGTCGATGATCTGCTGCATGCGCTGGCGGATGCGCGTCACATCGTCGTCGGTGACCTCGTGGCCGATGGTCAGGTCGACGTAGTAGCCCTTGCTCACGGGGATGTCGATGACCACCTTGCTTTGTGGATAGAGGTCGTGGACAGCCTTGCAGAGTACGAAGAAGAGCGAGCGGGTGTAGTTGCGCGAGCCTGAGCCGGAGGTCATGTCGAGGAATTCCACGTCCTTGTTGTGGTAGATGCGATAGTGCATGCCCTCGACCTTGTTGTTGACCTTGGCGCAGATGGGTCCGTATTTCATGTCAATACCTGCGTTGTGAAACACTTCTGAAAGTGTACTGCCAATGGGTGCGGTGAGCGTCTGCCCATTGTTTTTGCAGCGTATCTGAATGGTTGGTTTCATCATAGTCATTGATTTTCGTTTTTAATCTTACCTTGCAAATATAGTACTTTTTTTCTAAGAATCGCCGTTCGATCGCTTTTTTATAGACATTCTCTTCGTTTTGAAACATTCTTTTAGCATTGAAGTGTGTATAATGAAAAGAAATCAGAGAACTCAGTATCAGCAATTTTGGCGCACTGGATATTTCCCGTGGGCCGATATGTTTAATCTTCTCTGGTTACGGATCTATAATTGGTTAGAGAGGTCCAAAACTCAAGGAAAATAGTCATAGGCATGCTTAAGCTCCCGATGGAGCTATGGTGTGGAAGTCATGGGGCAACCTTTGCGAGCCTGCTCGCAGTCTACCCCATAGCTTTAGACCCATTGCTCCTTGTGGAGCATAAGCCTGGCCATGATTTTCTTTTTCCTTTTCTTTTTGTAAATGCCAAAACGATAATGACAGTATAAAGGCTTATGTTTTCGCTCACCATCCAGTGCGCCACAATTTTAGAATAAGAAAAAAGGGGAGAAAGAGAGAGGATATAACAGAAAATTAGTACTTTTGCCGTGACAATCATGTACGCAAGACTATGGGAAAAAGCATACTCATCAAGGACACGACGCGCGAGGAGCGCATCGGCATCATCCGCGGCTCGCTCGACTGCGGGGCCGGCGGCTGTGAGAACTGTTCGAGCTGCTGGCTCGGCGGCGGCACCGTCGACGGCATCTATCAGGACTATATCGACGGCAAGCGGGAGCTGGCTGACATCAACCGGGAATACAGCGAGCGTTTTGCGGGGAGGCAGCGCCGATGACTCCGCCGGGCATCAAAGGCTTCACACGCGAGGAGCGCGAGCAGTTTGTCGTTGAGGCCTTCCGCTGCATCAGCGACTGCGACAACTGCGGGGCATGTCAGTTTCTCAAGGGACGGGCGGCGGAAGAGCTCTATGCCGACTATATTGAGGGCCGGCGCGACTTCCGCGAGATAACCATAGAAATCAGAAACGGTAATTACTAAGCGACAGAATGGAAAGAAGAAAAGGTAAGTCGGTCTATCGCACCATACGCGACTATGTCATCATCACCATCGCCATGCTCTTGGGCGTCATTGGCGTCAACGTGTTTCTCGTGCCCAACCAGATCACCACGGGCGGCATCGTGGGTATCGCCTCGATCGTCTACTGGGGTACGGGCATACCGGTGCAGAACACCTATTTCGTGCTCAACGCGCTGCTGCTCATTGCGGCGCTCGCTGTGCTCGGCTGGCGCTTCTGTGCCAAGACCATCTATGCGGTCATCGTCTTCACCGTGGCTTCCACGCTGTTTCAGCACATCTTCGGCATGGATGTCCACGCGCTGTCCGATCAGAAGTTCATGGCGTGCATCGTCGGCGGTGTGTTCATGGGCACGAGTGTGGGACTCGGACTGTCGGCAGGCGGCAGCACGGGCGGCTCGGACATCATCGCCGCCATCGTGCATAAATACCGCGACGTATCGCTGGGTCGCATCATCCTGCTCTGCGACATGACGATCATCACCTCCAGCTATGTGGTGCTGCGGTCGTGGGAGAAGGTGCTCTATGGCTATGTGCTGCTGTTCATCGTGTCGTTTTGCGTGGACTATGTCATCAACTCGCTGCGGCAGAGCGTGCAGTTCCTCATCATCTCGGATAAGTATCAGGAGATTGGCGAGGCTATCAACAAGATCGCGGACCGCGGCTGTTCCACGCTCAACGGCAACGGCTTCTACTCTAAAAAGGACATCAAGGTCATCTTCTGTATTGCCAAGCGCAGCGAGTCGAGTCTGATCTTCGACCTCATCGACGAGATCGACCCCGACGCCTTCGTGGCGCAGAGTGCCGTGACGGGTGTCTATGGCCAGGGATTTGACCGCGTGAAGGTCAAGAAAAAGATTAGCTTGGAAGAGATCAACAAGCAGATAGGGGAGAGCACCAAGCAGGACAGCAGACTGGAATAGCTTATGAACATGAAAGACTCTCTCTCTCTTTGAACATTGAATCATCATGGATTAACCACAAATTATTCGTTATGACCTGAATAGTTCAAAGGCATTAATATCTCTTTTTTGAACATTGAATCATCATGGATTAACCACGAATTACTCATTAATTATTATTTTATTTATGAGAAATTCGTGGGTAATTGATGGGAATTCATGTTATAAAGAGGAATTGAAAGCAAAGTTTTCTTTTCACACGAATGACCAGGAATTGACCACGAATTAGTCATGAATTGATGTGTATGAGATTCATCCGCTACACTAAGCTCCACGAATGCAGGTCGATAGCTGTTCGTATGATAGTGTGTTCCTTCTTGAAGCCTAAGATCGTGTGTTTTCCTTCTGATAGGCTTTGGGCGTGCAGCCCGCGTGTGCCTTGAAGAAATTGGTGAAAGCACTCTGATCGCTGAAACCTAAGGCAAAGGCAATCTCGCCGATGGTCATGGCGGAAGCGCGCAACAGGTTGCAAGCTTCTTCAAAGGCGAGATTGTTGAGATAGTTGTTGATGGTGTTGCCCGTGAGCTCACGCACAACACGGCTGAGATAAGTGGTGGTGATGCTGAGCTTGTCGGCGTAGAATCCGATTTGCCGCTCCTGTCGGAAGTGCTTACGGGCCAGGAAGAAGAAGATCTTCAGGATGTCCTGCTTATGGCGAAGGTCGGGCGCTACGAGATGTCGGTCGTAAGGCAGTTCGCTGATGAAGAGCAGGCAGACGTGCACCAATGAGCGCAGCATCTCCACCTTATATATATGTACGTAGTGGATCGTGCGCCGGATCTGTTGGAAGATGCCGCTGAGCTCCGCAACCTGTGCTGCGTCGAGATGATAGAGGCAGGGCTCCGCTCCGCCTTTGGGCATCAGGGGCGCGTCGCCACCGTCGAGTTGCATGAGTTGCTGATAGAAGCTGTCCTCCAAGAGTAGTCCCTCTGTCTCAGTGTCGTCGGGGAACGAGCAGTCGACGGGTTGGAAAGGATGGAGCAGGAGCAGGTCACCCGCGTGGAGCAACAATTGCTCACCGCCCACGGTGACGGTGGCAGTGCCCGAGCTGATAAGGTGGAGCTCGTGGCAGCTGATGCTGTTGGTATAGGCGCGCAAGTCACTCTTGCCGCCCTCTTTAGAAGAGAAGTAGGCGACACTCCCGCCGAAGATATCCCGGATGTGATAGCGTTCGGCAAGCTGAGGCAAGCTAAGGTTTCCGCGACTGGTCATGGTGAATGTAGCGGCAAATATAGCGAATAGTTTTGAAATTTACAAAAAAAACTCTCTCATTCTTAAATACTATATCCAAGAAAACCTTATCTTTGCAGCAGTATTGCACCTAAATACCTAATCGATATGACAACAACCCTCATACTGATAGAACTGTTGGTCGTCCTGGTGTTCATTTTCATCGGAGCACGCGTGGGCGGCGTAGGCTTGGGCATCTATGGCATGCTCGGCACCTTCATCCTCGTCTATGGCTTTGGACTGGCACCGGGCAAGGCCCCTATCGACGTGATGCTGATCATCCTTGCCGTCATCACCGCCTCGGCCGCTCTGCAGGCTACGGGAGGATTGGAATATCTCGTGGGGCGTGCCGCGCTGTTTCTTCGCCGCCACCCCGACCACATCACCTACTATGGTCCACTTTGCTGCTTTGCCTTTTGTGTCTTTGCTGGCACGGCACACACCAGCTACAGCCTGCTGCCCATCATCAGTGAGATCGCCCAAGCCAACAAGACACGGCCCGAGCGTCCGATGAGCCTCTCGGTCATCGCTGCTTCGCTCGGCATCACCAGCAGTCCCGTGTCGGCTGCCATGGCCGCCATGATCTCTTCCGATCTGCTCGGCGGAGAAGGCATAGAGTTGGGTACTATCCTTTTGATCTGTCTGCCGGCCAGTGTTGTTGCCATCTTAGTAGCGGCGCTTATTGAGAACCATGTAGGCAAGGAACTTGTCGACGACCCTGAATATCAGCGACGCGTGCGCGAGGGACTTATCGACCCCGAGGCCGACGCCAACAATCTCAAGGAGGCTGAGACCGAGCACAACCCGCGTGCGCTGCGTGCCGTGTGGGCTTTCTTCTTCGGTGTGGCCCTTGTGGTGCTCTTCGGCTTCGTGCCTTCGTTGCGTCCCGAAGGCGTGACGATGAGTGAGACCATCGAGATGGTGATGATGAGTGATGCCATCCTCATTCTGCTTGTCGGCAAGACCAGTGTGAAGGAACTGCCTAAGGGCAACATCTTCACGGCGGGAATGAATGCCGTCATCGCCATCTTCGGCGTGGCGTGGATGGGCTCCACGTTCTATACGGGTAATGCTGAGGCCATCAACCAGGCGCTTTCCGGTATGGTCGGCACGACACCGATGCTCTTTGCCGTAGCCTTGTTTCTGATGAGCATCATGCTCTTCTCCCAGGCCGCCACGGTCACCACCCTCTATCCTGTCGGTATCGCACTGGGCATCAGTCCTCTGCTCCTCGTGGCAATGTTCCCGGCTGTCAACGGCTATTTCTTCCTGCCCAACTATCCTACGGAGGTCGCCGCACTGGAGTTTGACCGCACGGGCACCACCCATGTGGGCAAGTATGTCATCAACCATTCCTTCCAGCTGCCTGGCTTCGTGACCACCTTCGTCTCCATCGGCGTAGGCTATCTTGTCACCTTGCTGCTTTCCTGATACCATTTACTCATTATATATTATTCATTATTTATTATATTGGTTATGAAAAGAATCATGCAATGGGTGCTCGCCGCCATCCTCATCATTATTTGCGGCGTATGTGTGATAACCTGCTGCGGCAGTGAGGACGACAATCCTGTGGTCAGCCCGACTGACGACAGCAGTCAGTTTGTAACCCTCAGCGAAGCCGTGCCCGATGTGATTCTGGAGATACGCTATTACGGCACGTACAACTTCGTAGGAACCCGCATTGACGGCTACGAGGAGCCGACAGCGCTACTCACACGCCAGGCTGCTGACAGTCTGAAGGCTGTAAACGAAGATGTGAAAGCACAGGGGTATAGACTGAAGATATACGATGCTTATCGTCCGCAGAAAGGCGTTGACCACTTTGTGCGGTGGGCGCAGGATTTGGAGGACACGAAAATGAAGCCCTACTTCTATCCCGACCTCGACAAGAGCGTGCTCTTCGAGCAGGAGTACATCATGGAGAAGAGCGGCCACACGCGCGGCAGCACCGTTGACCTGACCCTCTTCGACATGGCAACTGAGAAGGAACTCGATATGGGCGGTACCTTCGACTGGTTCGGCCCCGAGAGCCACCCAGACTTCTGCGGTAATCCCGACACGGGCGAATATACGGGTGATAATTCGAAGAGTTCTGCCACGCCGAAGAGCAGCATCACCGAGCAGCAGTTCAAGAACCGCATGATTCTGCGCCGCGCCATGCTCGCCCACGGCTTCAAGCCCCTCGACACCGAGTGGTGGCACTTCACGCTCCGCGACGAGCCTTTCCCTGACACCTATTTCACATTCCCAGTTAAGCAACTGAACAAATGAAGTTAAAGAAACTATGGATGCTCGCCGCCATCCTCATCCTCTGCGGCGAAAGTGTATTCACATCGTGTTCGAAGGACGAAAGCGA